>Ga0209292_1002827_pt1 | contig 19584 bp, 20 predicted proteins | sample GOMGulsemesocosm_2_FD_184634 | JGI IMG/M metagenome (GOLD analysis project Ga0209292, IMG submission 184634) | Methane-oxidizing microbial communities from mesocosms in the Gulf of Mexico - GOM9C Gulf of Mexico (SPAdes) (version 2) | ecosystem: Environmental > Aquatic > Marine > Cold seeps... | reverse complement strand
AAGAACAAATGAAACACTTAATTTAAACGCTTGTTTAAATAATTTGCAATTAGTTTTCTTTCAAGGCACACTCAATCGTCTATTATTATAAAAACTGATAATTAAATTAATATTTAATAGATATCAGACCCTATTTATATACCATCAAACGAGGAAACTAGGCATGTTATTTCAAGGTCAAAACCTTTCTGCCGAATTATTGGATGACGGCATTGTTGAATTTAAATTCGATGCTCAAGGTTCAGTGAATAAGTTCGATCAGGCAACTTTTAAAGAATATATTGAAGTGGTAGCTGCTATCAACAACTGTGCAGATGCAAAAGGTGTTTTAGTAACATCTGGAAAATCTAACTTCATTGTTGGTGCAGATATCACCGAATTTTTAGAAATGTTTAAATTGCCACAAGAGGAGCTTGTTCCTTGGATTAAAGGTGGTTCAGATGTTTTTGATTCATTTGAAGACATTAAAGTACCAACGATAGTTGCTCTTAATGGTTTTGCTTTAGGTGGCGGTTGTGAAATGAGCTTAGCTTGTGATTTCCGTATTGCTGATACAACATGTTCAATCGGCTTACCTGAAGTTAAACTAGGTCTTATTCCTGGTTTTGGTGGCACAGTCCGTTTACCTAGAATCATTGGCGCTGATAATGCAGTTGAATGGATGTCTACTGGTAAAGCGTTCAAACCACAACAAGCCATGGCTGTTGGTTTACTCGACGCCGTAGTTGCTCCTGAGCATTTACGCGAAGCCGCAATGAATATGCTCAAACAAGCCATTGCCGGAAAATTGGATTGGCAAGCAAAGCGCCAACAAAAATTGGAGCCATTAAAACTAAGCCCTGTTGAAACTATTATGACCTTTAATACTTGTAAAGGCATGATCGCAGCTAAAGCCGGTAAACATTACCCTGCACCAATGATGATGGTTAAAACTATTGAAGCAGCAGCTTCATTAGGCAGAAAAGAAGCGATGTTAATCGAAAACACTAACTTTGCTGTACTTGCTAAAACAGATGCTGCTACCGCGCAAATTGGTTTGTTTATGGCTGATCAAGTGGTAAAAGGTAAAGCGAAAAAAGCCGCAAAAATGGCAACTAAGCAAGTGAATAAAGCTGCAGTGTTAGGTGCTGGTATTATGGGCGGTGGTATTGCATATCAGTCTGCTTATAAAGGCACGCCAATTATTATGAAAGATATTAATGATGCGGCATTAGATTTAGGTTTAAATACAGCGGCAGGCATTTTGACTAAACAAGTTGAACGTGGCCGTATGAATGCTAAGAAGATGGCGGGAGTATTAAATAACATTTCCCCAACGCTAAGCTACGATAGTGTGAAGGGCGTAGATGTTGTCGTTGAAGCTGTTGTTGAGAATCCTAAAGTCAAAGGAATGGTACTTGCTGAAGTCGAAAGTTACCTTGATGAAGATGCTATTCTAACATCGAACACTTCAACAATTTCTATCGATTTATTAGCACAAAGTGTTAAGCGTCCAGAAAATTTCTGTGGCATGCACTTCTTCAACCCCGTAAACAAAATGCCTTTGGTTGAAGTTATTCGTGGCAAAGATACTTCAAATGAAACCGTTGCCGCTGTAGTTGCTTATGCCGCTAAAATGGGTAAGTCGCCAATAGTTGTTAACGATTGTCCTGGTTTTTACATTAATCGTGTTTTGTTCCCATACTTTGCAGGTTTCAGTCAATTAATGCTTGAAGGCGTTGATTTTTCGGCTGTAGATAAAGTTATGGAGAAACAATTTGGCTGGCCAATGGGCCCTGCATATCTACTTGATGTTGTTGGCGTTGATACTGCTGACCACTGTACAGGTGTTATGTCTTCAGGTTTCCCAACAAGAATGGCTAAAATTGAAAATGACCCAGTAAGTACTTTATATGCTAATCAACGTTTAGGCCAAAAAAATGGCAAAGGCTTCTATGATTACGGTAAAGACAAACGTGGTCGTCCAACGAAAGTTCCTGCAACAGACGCTTATGAATTATTCAATGGCACATGTGCGGATTTAAAAGAATTTACCAGTGAAGAAGTTATTGCTCGTTTGATGATCCCTATGGTGAATGAAGTTGTACGCTGTTTAGAAGAAGGTGTTGTCGATACGGCAGCTGAAGCTGATATGGGTTTAATTTACGGTATTGGTTTCCCACCATTTAGAGGTGGTGCTATTCGTTACTTAGAAACGCTAGGATTAGATAACTTTATCGCGATGGCTGATAGCTACGCTCATTTAGGTGAAATTTACCAGGTAACTGATGGTTTACGTGAAATGGCAGTATCAGGTAAATCTTATTTTAAAACCGATGTGAAAACAGCATAAGCTAAGGAAAAAATCATGAAAGAAGTAGTCATTGTAGATTGTATTCGTACACCGATGGGACGTTCTAAAGCTGGCGTTTTCCGTAATGTTCGTGCTGAAGGATTATCAGCACATTTAATGCAACAGTTATTAGTACGTAACCCAAATTTAGACCCTTCACTTATTGAAGATATTATTTGGGGTAATGTAAAACAAACAAAAGAGCAAGGTTTTAACATTGCACGTAATGCACAATTGTTAACTGATATTCCAAAAACTACTGGTGCGGTAACCGTTAACCGTTTATGTGGTTCATCAATGCAAGCTTTGCATGATGCAACAACTAACATTATGTGTGGTCAAGGTGATGTATTTATCGTTGGCGGTGTTGAGCACATGGGTCATGTTCCAATGATGTATGATGTAGATTTCGATCCCGCATTAAGCAAGTATATTTCTCGTGCGGCAGGTAACATGGGCTTAACGGCAGAATTACTCGGAAAACAACACGGTATTAGTCGGGAGCAACAAGACGCATTTGCGGCTCGTTCACATCGTAAGGCCTATGAAGCACAGCTTAGTGGTCGTTGGGACAATGAAATAGTTGCAACCCAAGGACACGATGCAATGGGTGCATTAACGCTTATTGAACATGATGAAGTTATTCGCCCTGATACAACCATAGAAACACTCGCGGGTTTACGTCCAGTATTTGATCCTGTAAATGGCACTGTAACAGCAGGTACTTCATCGGCTTTGTCTGATGGTGCATCAGCAATGTTGGTAATGTCAGCAGATCGAGCAAAAGAACTTGGCTTAACCCCTCGTGCTAAAATTCGTGGTATGGCGGTTGCGGGTTGTGATCCTTCAACGATGGGCTTTGGTCCTGTTCCCGCTACGAAAAAAGCATTACAGCGTGCCGGTTTGTCATTAGCTGATATCGAGTTAGCAGAATTTAACGAAGCATTTGCTGCTCAAGCATTATCTTGTGTTAAGTCATTAGGTTTAGAAGATAGAGCTGAAGATATGATCAACTTAAATGGTGGTGCCATTGCATTAGGTCATCCACTAGGTTGTTCAGGTTCACGTATTACTGGTACGTTATTAAACTTAATGGAAGGTCAAGATGTAAACATTGGTTTAGCGACTATGTGTATTGGTTTAGGTCAAGGTATTGCTACGATAATTGAACGCGTTTAATGGTTCGAATTTAACTTTAAGTGTTTAAAGTATAGATTTTTTAAAGCTCACTTCGGTGAGCTTTTTTCTGTTCAGGATGAACAGTATGTCACAATGCTATGGATGGCAAAGAGTGGCGATGTTCAGGATGAACGGTATGTCACAATGCCATGGATGGCAAAGAGTGACGATGTTCAGGATGAACGTTGATGATTTATGTTCCCAACACATCATAAGTACCTCCATCCATGGAGGCAATGTCACAATGACATGGATGGCAAAGAGTGACGATGTTTTAGGGAAACAATTAAACAGATATATTTTCTATTTGGTAGTAAGCGACGTTGCATTCGAATAGAGGATCAATATGCAGGTATGTTTTAATATAAGACATACCTAAATTTTTCATGACGCCGATAGAGCCTAAATTATCTTCGTCAGCGATTGCACTAAATTTTTTATTTTCTGGGTATTTTGCTAAAGAATTCTTTATCTGAATTGCAGCTTCACTAGCAAACCCTTTACCCCAAGATGAGCGAAAAAATCGCCAACCAAGTTCTAAGTTTTCAAACTCAATAGCATCTGAAAAAAAGTTCATTGGCCTTACAAGTACCCAGCCAATGTATTCATCCGATTCAGTTATATTAACTTGCCATAATCCCCAGCCTTTATCTGGGTTGAGATATTTTTGCATACGGGGAACTAACACCTTCTCAATGCTCTCTCGGGAAGAAATTTGACCATCGCTAATAAAGCGCATGACTTCAGGATCTTGATCAAGTTGATACAATAACTCTGCATCGTTAGCCGACATTAAACGATAACTTAATCGAGCAGAGTTACTCATTTTCATTTTATTATCCTATCCCTAATTAAACAAAAGATTCTTGTAGTGGTGGTACAACTTGTTTTTTACGGCTTAAAACGCCATCTAACCAAACTTTGCCATCAACCGTTGATTTTCCGTAAGCTTTTTCAGTTAAGTCAGCATTGTCGCTGATCACTAACATCTCAGAACCTTCTTTCATGATATCCGTAAGCAATAATAAAACCGTATGGCGATTTCCTTCAGCTTTTAATTTTGCAATATCAGCAACTAGTTCTGCTTTCATATCATCAAAAATAGCAAGGTCGAGTACTTCTAACTGACCAATACCAACTAAGTTTCCATGCATGTTAAAGTCTTTAAAATCTCGTAAGACTAAGTCACGAATTGGTGTGCCCAAAACCGCTGATTTTACTTCGAACATTTCCATACCTAATGCTTTTGCATCAGCAATGCCTGCGATTGCTGCTAATGCTTCAACACATTTTATATCAGCAGTAGTACAGGTTGGTGATTTAAAAATAACAGTATCTGATAAAATTGCACACATCATAGCGCCTGCAATGTTTTTCGGGATCTCTACATCGTAAAAATCATACATCATTTTAATAATGGTGTTAGTACAACCAACAGGGCGAACCCAAATCTCTAGCGGCGTAGACGTTGTGATATCGCCTAATTTATGATGGTCGATAATGCCTAATATTGTTGCATCATCAATATCGTCTGGTCCTTGAATTCGGTCAGAGTGGTCAACAATGTAGATGCCTTCGCCGGCAAAACTTGTTTTTAATTCTGGTTGTTCAAAGCCAAATTTATCTAAAATAAACAATGTTTCTGGTGAAAGTTCACCTAAGCGTGCTGGTACGGTTTCTTCTCCTAGTGTTGTTTTTAAATAGGAAAGGGCGATGGCTGAACAGATTGAATCTGAATCAGGTGTTTTGTGTCCAACAACATAATTAGGCATAAAGTACTCTTAATAAGCTAAATGAATTTCAATTGACGGTATTTTAACAAAAATTACCGCATAAAAAAAAGCTACTTATTACATAAGCAGCTTTTTATTAAAAATAGAATGAAAAAGTGTTTATTTATAGTCGTTTAAATACGCTATCAATCTATTTTTAGCGTCCTATTTGATAGGACATCAGCATGTGATGGGGGCTTGGTTACTTGTAATAAGCTAAACAAGCTTCCACTTCGTTTTTAGAACCCATGATAACTTCTACACGTTGATGAATGTCGGTTGGATCAATATCCATAATACGGCCTTCACTCGTCATTGCTAAGGCACCTGCTTGTTCAAGTAAAAAAGCCATCGGGTTAGCTTCATACATTAAACGTAATTTATAAGGTTGCTTGGCATTTCTGTTATCAGCAGGGTAAGTGAAAATACCGCCACGACAAAGCACACGATGAATATCTCCAACCATTGCTGCAATCCAGCGCATGTTGAAGTTTTTACCACGCGGGCCAGTGTCTCCTGCTAATAAGTCACTCACATAGTTTTGCATCTCTGGTTGCCAGAAACGTTGGTTTGACATGTTTATGGCAAACTCTTGCGTATCGGCAGGTACTTGCACATTTCGCTCAACTAATAAGTAACCACCATGAGTACGGTCAAGTACATAAAAATGTGTACCACTTCCCGTAGTCATTACTAGCATGGTTGATGGACCATATAAAACATAACCGGCACAAACTTGTCTGTGACCTGCTTGTTTAAACATATCAGGATCACTGGCATCCATATCGCTTGGTGCTTCATGAATAGAGAAAATTGTGCCAATTAATGAGTTAATATCAATATTAGAGCTGCCATCTAGTGGATCGAAAGAAACAAGATATTTCCCGTCTTTTTCACCTGCAACTGATGTGTCTTCTTCTTCAGACGAGATTGCTTTTACAAAACCTGACTCTAGTAAAATATCTTTAAACAGTTCATTTGCGACCACATCAAGTTTCTTTTGTACTTCACCTTGAATGTTTTCATCCAACGTTGAGCCCATTAAGTCACCTAATTGAGCTTGGCTGACACGAAATGATATTTCCTTTGTCGCCGCTAATATGGTTTTTATAAGGGAAATTAAGTCTAAAGGCACATTATCTTCGCGTAAAGCTGGTGCTAGTCGTTGCATCGGGTTACCTAATTGATTTAGAGTAAGACTCTTAAAAATTGAGTCATAAAATATTTAGCTATCTAGTAATAATAAATAGCGGGTGCATATTAGTTCATTATATTCTTTTATTATGAGAGGTATTAATGAAACATTTCAAAAGTACCTACACGCTAATTATAACAAAAATAATTGAATGACTTGAACTAATATCTCTTGATCTAAAAATAAAATAGGAAAAAATCATGAAATTTACGCTTCGCATCTTTTTAGTTTTTATTTGTAGTGCATTTTCAATAGGCGCTTTTAGTGAGGAAACTAAAAGTTATAGTGACTTTGTTAAAGGTAAAGATTATCAACAGGGATACTTTTCATTTTTTCATGATAATAAATCCGGAAAAGTTTATTTAGAAATTAACCAATTTGAACAAGATTTTTTATTTCAAAGTGGATTACCGCAAGGAGTTGGTTCAAATGATATTGGCCTTGACCGAGGCCAGCTTGGTGATACTCGTCTGGTACGTTTTGAAAAAGTGGGAGAAAAGGTCTTTCTTCGCCAGCTCAATACTTATTATCGCGCCAATACAGATAACCTTCTAGAAAAACAGGCCGTTAACGAAGCGTTCGCAAGTTCAATTATTTGGGGCTTTAAAGTTGTCAAAGAAAGTAAAGACAACAAGAAAGTACTGATTGATTATACGCCTTTTCTTTTATCTGACATTCATCAGTTGTCCGCCAAATTGAAAAATCGCAAACAAGGCAATTTTAAAATTGATTTAAGCCGCAGCGGAATATATGCAAAACGAAGTAAAGCTTTCCCTGATAATACTGAACTTGAAGCAACGGTTACTTACAAAGGCAGTGGTGCCGGTAATCACTTGCGCTCAGTAACTCCTGACTCAACAGCGGTTACGGTGAATTTGCATCATTCTTTAATTAAACTGCCGGATAACAATTATCAACCTCGTGATTTTCACCCCTACAGTGGTTTTTGGACAAATAGTTATGCTGATTATGCTAGTGGAATTGACCAACCTTTAATTACGCGCAGTATCCCTCGTCATCGTTTGAGTAAAAAAGATAAAAACTTGGCTGTAAGCGAAGCTGTAGAGCCTATTGTTTATTACTTGGATGCTGGTGTACCAGAGCCAGTAAAAAGTGCTTTACTTGAAGGTGCACTTTGGTGGAACCAAGCTTTTACCGCTATCGGTTATAAAAATGCTTTTCAAGTAAAAATGTTACCAGCTGACGCTGATCCAATGGATGTTCGTTATAACGTTATTCAATGGGTACATCGTGCGACAAGAGGTTGGTCTTATGGATCTTCAGTAATTGACCCAAGAACAGGTGAAATACTGAAAGGACACGTAACTTTAGGCTCTTTGCGTGTTCGTCAAGACTATTTAATTGCCTTGGGATTAACGTCGCCTTTTAAGACAAAAGACACCGATACTTCAAAAATGAAAGAAATGGCATTAGCACGCATTCGTCAATTATCGGCTCATGAAGTAGGGCATACACTAGGTATTGCTCATAACTTTTCTGCTAGTGCTAATAATAGAGCGTCGGTTATGGATTATCCACATCCTTTAATCACGTTAAAAAAGGGTGAAATTGATTTGTCTAATGCTTATGCGACGGATATTGGTCGTTGGGATAAGTCTGTTATCGCTTATGGTTACGCTGATATACCCGCTAAAGAAGAAGCACAATATTTGGCGAATGTAATCGCAACAGCGCAACAGCAAGGCTTGCAATATATGTCAGACCCAGATGCGCGTTCTTCTTCAAGTGCACATAGTACCGGACATTTATGGGACAACGGGGAAAATGCTGCATACGAGCTAAACCGAATATTAAAAGTGCGTGATAAAGCGTTAGCTGATTTTGGCCTTAATAGTATTCCAATCGGCCAGCCGTTATCTGAAATTGAAGAAGTTTTGGTACCCATTTATAATTTTCATCGCTTTCAAGTAAGCGCTGCAGCGAAATTAATTTCAGGCACTGATTATACGTATCAGTTGCGTGAAGAGAATGTTCAAAGCAACTTTAAAGTTGTTTCAGGTAAACAACAGCGAGAAGCCTTAAAAGCTTTGCTTAATACTTTAAATACCAAAGTGCTAACCTTACCAGAGCATATTGTGAAACTTATCCCGCCTAAAGCGTATGGTTATTATCGAAACCGTGAAAGTTTTAAAGGAAACACCGGCATTACTTTTGATGCTGTTTCTGCCGCTGAAGCTAATGCTAAACATACCGTATCATTATTGCTAAATGAGCAACGATTAGCGCGTTTACAACAACAATCTGTAATGGATAGCAGTATTCCGGATGTGCACGAACTTTTTGAATTATTGATTAAAGAAGTAATAAAAATACCGGCAGAAAAAGGGCTACCTTTATTAGTTCAACAGCGTGTAAACCAGCAAGTTATAGAACATTTATTGTTACTTTGGCATAACAAGAAATTAGTTACCGAAGTTCGAGCAGAAGTCTATGTTGCGTTACGTGATTTAAAAGAGTGGTTAACTGATAACTATGATTCACGGAAATATAAACGTTTGTCAGCACAGTTTATACTCTTGGCTGAGCAAATTGGCTATAGCCTTGAACAAGGAAAATTAGCTCACCCGGTATCAACAGTTAAAATGCCGCCAGGTTCTCCTATTGGTGGTTAATTCATAAAAATCACATGTGGCTTTATTTTTTTATCAAGCCACATGTTGTTATTGTTAATGCTTATTTTGGGTCTAAATACTTATCTGGGTTTGATAGTAATTCTATTAATACTTGAACATTATCATCGAGCTGCTGCTCTACACGACCAGGAAATATTTCATTAAGTTTTTCTAAGGTGTCAAATTGAGTGTGCCAAATATTTCCCCAGCTTTTCTCTGCTTTTTTATCACAAGCCGTTGAGTTTTCTTGGTCATAACAAGTCCACAATTGTTCTGCAGTTGATTGAGAATAACCGTCATAGCCATTTTGACCCTTAATAGCAAAATTGGTCGATTCAACATACGCGATAGGAATACCAGCACATGCAAAACTTGCATGATCAGACCAAGAACCCGTTACACCTTCAGGGTAACCTTCGTAGTCAGGATGAATAACATACTTGTTCTGTTCACCTAACACGTTAATTGATGCAGTGAGCAATGCATTTCGTACTGACGTGTTGCTGGTGTAGTTTCCACTTTTACAGTTTCTATAAGGAGTTGAATGCGCGCTATGTACGTAAACATTATCGCCACCGGCAATGGTGTCAAAATTGATCATTGCAGCAATATTATTGAGCTTATTATTTTTTAATAAGTCCAATACGTAATGGTTTGAGCCCTGTAAGCCAATTTCTTCTGCGCCAAACGCAATGAATCTAATATTATAATTCTTAGGGATTTTATCTATGAGTGTTTTGGCTATCGCTAGCATTGCCGCTACACCCGCGCCGTTATCTGTTGCTCCCATTGAGCCCGCTTTCATCGCCGTTGAATCGTAATGTGCACCAAGAATGATGGTTGGTTTTGTTGAGTCTCCAAATTCAGCAATAATATTTTTTGATTCACCGACATTTTTTCTACTTTTATATGAAAAATTTTGGAGAGTAACGCGGTAACCAAAATTTTCAAACTTAGCTTTAATATAGGCTGCCGTTTCTTTTTCTTGTTCGCTTCCTGCTTCGCGAGCACCAATACCCTCAGTAGGTGAGGCTAATTGATTAAGATAAGTATAAGCGACTTTGTCAGCCGTTTGAGCGGTTGATAAAGAACAAGATGTTACCAGTAAAAGAGAGCTAGTCAGCAAACAAGGTAGAGCGAATGGGTGGAAATATTTCATGTTTATCCTTCGATTTTAGGATGAGATAAAAAGCAGATTAGTTGAAGGTGATAGAATAATTGAGTTACTTCTTATTAACAATCATCAGGCCTTAAAAACAGCCCAATGACGTACTCTTTGCGATGATTAACTTATTACGCTGCGTTTTTCTTTGGTATGAGACTGCGCCTTTTAGTTTTCATCGGTTTAGTTAATACCACAATATTTCCTGCTACTATGGTCAGCAGACCTATCACGGTATAAATATCCCAACTAAATCCTTCAACGACCGTTGAAATTACTACTGCAACCGCTGGAAACATAACACTCGCATAAGAAGCTTTATGAGCACCTATGTTGTTCAATAAAGTTAAATAGCTAGCAAAAGCGATAATAGAGCCAAAAATAGATAAGTAAATTAACGAGCTGATATAAGGGAAAGTATATGAAAAGGTGAATGATTTTCCTTGAGCTAATAATAATATTGCCATAAACATTGAACCATAAAACATACCCCAAGCATTTGCTTGCATCATAGGTAAGTGCATTAGTTTATTTTTCATTGAAACCATATTACCCGTTGAAGCGAATAAAGTTCCGATAAAACAAAGCGATAAACCAAGTAAAGTTTCTGTACCTAATTCAGTATCGTTAATTTGCGGCCAAAATAAAATAACAATACCTGTTAATCCGAGCAGAGCGCCAAGGTAGGTTTGTTGAGTAATTTTAGTTTTGAACCAAATACGAGCATTAATTATATTGAAAAACATAATCATTGAAAAAGCGATGGAAGTCAGAGCCGAGTTAATATGTTGCTGGGCTGAATATAAAAAATAGTAATTACAGCCAAATAACATTAAACCAAAAAACAAAAATTGTAAGTGCTGCTTTATCCTAAACTTCAGAGATAGTTTTTTAAAACGACAATAAGCAAACAGAATTACCGCCGCGAGTCCAAACCGATAAACAATTGATGCTTCAGCTGGAACATCGCCAAGTTGATAATTAATGGCGATCCAGGTTGTTCCCCATATAAGTACGGTGATCACATATAAAAAAGTATTGTTCATTGCTGTTTCTCAAAAATGTTAAGAGGTGAGCTTTAATTCACCTCTTTTTATAAAATTATTTTAGTTGCTTAGACACCTTAATTGATTGTGTCTCAAGAACAACAAGTTCTTGCATCATTTGGGTTTTCGATAAAGTGTTTATCCAGTTGCCAATGATTTTTTTAATAATGTATATGAAAGTCATGTTGTTCTCCTTAAAAGTGTTTCGACGTTTTGAGTGAATTACTCTATTGATGGTTAGTATATAGATTATATTGTTGTGTAACAGGTACAGAAAATGTAAAATGCAACCTATACAGTTTTGGCGGTTAAATAATATGCGTCTTTTAGATAAATCTTCTCCAGAGTTTCTATACCAACAAGTTATTGAATTCGTTGAGCGCCAAGAGAAAAGTGGTGCAATAAGGGCTGGCGATAAACTGCCTAGTTTACGAAAATTAAGTCGACAATTTGAAATAAGTATACCGACAGTGAAGCAAGCTTATATTGAATTAGAGCGCCAAGGCACTATTTCAGCAAGGCCACAGTCCGGTTATTACTTAAAAGCTAAACAAGCGCGTACCTTAAAGCCAATGCGCGCGAAATGGGCATGTTGTGAGCCAGTTGAAATTTCGTGTCGAAGCCTCATTGAACAAGTTTATGATGCTGTACATTTACCTGACTCGGTTGCATTGGGGATATCTAATCCAGTAAATGCCCATCCACCCGATAAAGCATTAGCGCGATTAATGCGTTCAGTGTTAAGTAAAAATGCTGAAAAGGCTGTGAGTTACGGGCCAGCAAATGGCGACCCTAAATTACGTTTGAACCTTGCTTTTCGTTATCAAGAGCAAGGTGTAGCAATTAATCATGACGATATAATTATTACCAATGGCGCACAAGAAGCATTGTCAATTGCATTGCAATGTGTTGCCGAGCGGGGTGATATTATTGCAGTAGAATCTCCTTGTTTCTTTGGCTTAATTGAATTAATTGAGAGCCTAGGGATGAAAGCCTTAGAAGTTTACACCTGTACTGAAGATGGTGTTTGTGTTGAAGAACTTGCTAAGGTCATTAAGCAACATCCGGTCAAAGCTTGCTTATTTTCTACCGCTATATCTAACCCACTTGGATCTATGATGACAGATCAACAGCGTCAGGACATGGTTAATTTATTAGAAAAGCATGATATCCCCCTGATTGAAGACGAGGTGTACAGTGATTTGTACTTTACGGAAAATCGTCCCGTGCCAGCGCAACTATATTCAGAAAAAGGCTTAGTACTTACCTGTTCGTCTTTTTCAAAAACGGCCGCACCTGGTTACCGTGTCGGTTGGTTATTACCCGGGAAATTTGAAGAAGCAGCAAAACGTATTAAACGCGCACAATCTTGTTCAACTCCCATGTTGCAACAATGGACAATAACCGATTATTTAATGAGTGGCGAATACGACCGTCATCTGCAAGTTTTACGTAAAACGTTGCGTTATAACTGTGAAAGGATGCGCGCCTTAATCGCTGAGCATTTTCCAAAAGAGGTCTGCATATCACAACCCCTTGGTGGTAGTGTCTTATGGATCCGCTGTCGTTCACACGTTAATACCAGTCAGTTCTTTAGCCAAGCAATTTCGAAAGGTGTTAGTTTTGCCCCCGGCGAAATATTTTCTCCCACGGGAAAATACAAGAACTTTATGCGTATTAGTTTTGGTGTGCAATGGTGTGAGAAAGTTGATAAAGCCGTCGCTGCTCTTGGAAAACTTGTTCACGATTACCCGGAAAAAACATGAATAATCTGAAAATTACCGAACAACCAGAACTATCATTAAAGCTATTGTTGCCACTACTCGCTGCTATTATTGCCATTTCACCGCTAGCAATCGATATGTATTTACCAGCAATGCCAATTTTGGCAGAGCAGTTGTCAACGGATATGCCAACGGTACAAAACAGCCTTAGTATATATTTGCTAGGTTATGCTTTAGGCTTACTATTTTTTGGCCCACAAGCTGATAAGCGCAGTAGAAGAAAACTGGTTATGTTCGGTATTAGTGGTTTTATTGTTATGAGTGTTGCGTTAGTTTTTGTTACCAGCATTGAACAATTTTTATCGTTACGATTTTTACAGGCCTTTATTAGTAGTGCAGCAACAGTCGTTGTGCCAGGAACGATAAAAGAGCGTTATGGTAAAGATACTGCTAAAGGGTTTTCTTATGTGTCAATGATCATGATGCTGGCGCCGATGATAGCACCGAGTATTGGTGCGGTACTCTTATTACATAGCTGGCAGTTGATCTTTTGGGCGCTGGCTGCCTATAGTTTTATTATTTTGCTTTTGGTTTATCGCTTCTTACCGGAAGTCAAGCGAGAGAAAAACTTAGCGCCGGTTAGTTTTTTACAACGTTATAAAATTGTTTTATCGAATAAAAAATCTCAGTTACATATTATTAGTTCAATGCTGATTTCATTAGCATTTTTTGCTTATATAACCGCTATCCCTTTTGTTTACCTTACGGTTTATAAAGTGTCTGAGTTCGAGTTTAGTCTACTTTTTGCTATTAACGTTTTAGCGTTGATGACTGCTCACTTTATTAATACGCGTTTAGTCAGCCGTAAAGGCTCAAAAAGAATGTTGGCATATGGTTTAATTGTCGCTTTAAGCTTTTCATCTTTACTCGTTGTGGTGAACTTTTTACACCTTTCGTTAATTTATACTGCCATTGCCGTTTTGCCGTTAATGGGGAGTTTGTCTATGATAGCCGTAAATGCTGACGCGCTTATAATGCAAGAATTCACACGGGAATCAGGCACAGCAAGTGCGGTAATTGGCACATTACGTTTTGGTATTGGCGCATTGGCTGGACCCATATTGGCGTATTTTTACGATGGTAGTGCACTACCATTTGCATTATTAATGTGGTGTTCGATTATAGTTGTTTTATTGTGTCAATTACCTAGAATGACAAAAAGAATAGGGGTTAAGGGATAATATGAAAAAAATTGCGATTATTTTATCTGGAAGTGGTGTTTACGATGGCAGTGAGATACATGAGAGTGTATTAACGTTTCTGGCTATCGAGCAACAAGGCGCAAGTTACCGTTGTTTCGCACCTAATATCAATCAACATCACGTGATTAACCATTTAACAGGTGAAGTAAAGGCAGATGAAACACGTAATGTCTTAGTTGAATCAGCTCGAATTGCTCGTGGAGACATTGAAGATATTAGTGAGCTTTATCAAGAAGAGTTTGATGCGCTCATTTTTCCTGGTGGTTTTGGAGCCGCGAAGAATTTGTGTCATTTTGCTCTTGATGCGGAAAATTATAAAATTAATGATGAAGTGCATGCCGCCGCCTTACTTTTTATAAAAGCAGATAAGCCTATCGGTTTTATGTGTATTGCCCCTGCAATGATCCCATTGATTTTTGGTGACGGTGCCAAGGGGACCATAGGAAAAGATAAAGATATTGCTCAATCGTTAATCAACCGGGGGTTAGCGCATGCAGATTGCGATGTAGACGATATAGTTGTTGATGAAAAATATAAACTTGTTTCGACACCTGCTTATATGCTGGCGACATCGCTTGTTGAAGCGGCAAGTGGCATCAATAAATTAGTGAAAAAAATAATTTCACTCGCTTAGCCTTATTCAGAGCTTGCCGGTTTTTCTGCTAGCTCTTGTTCTTTTAACTCAATTTGCTGTAATCGCCATTTTTTACGTTGGGCATAGTAATGATCCCATACACAAGGGTTACAAGCACCACCGCCACAGCAATCGTCATCAGCAGGTTGCTGAGGTTTTTCAAGTAATTCAGTCATACAAAATTTATTAAACCTAATTAGACTCGTTCTTTTGGGCATGTTTTTCTTTTAATTCAACTTGTTGCAAGCGCCATTTTTTGCGTTCTGCATAATAATTGTCCCAAACACAAGGTGTACAGGCGCTGTCGCAACATTCACCATCTGCTGGTGGGCAAGGTTTTTCCAGTAATTCAGTCATAAATTTATTTCAAAACAAAACTTTTTTGTATTATATACCTAAACCACTTTGAGATGGATTGTAGATAAATAAAAAGTTAATTATATGCATTTGATTCATAAATTGGTCGACTTATATTATTGGTACCCCCAAGGAGCCTTAGGTGGCGTAATAGGTTTAGTTAAATCAAAGTCGACACGAAACTCTCGACCTTGCCTGATCAATCGATAGGTAAACGTTGTTGGATAAATGTAAATTTGCCATGTATTGCCAATAGACTGTGGAATGCCACTACTTACAAAGAGTTCTTTTGAATATTGGTCGGCGGGAAATGATTGCACTTGTGGCCAGCCCGCATCTTTAGTATGTCCTCCATACATAGTTGAATCGTCATCACTCCCATCTTTATGTCTGTGATCGTGCTTAAGAGAAAGTCCTGATCCTGTTTTGGTTATGATCCAAGTTCTTGATGAATTATCACCAACATGAAAAGGAATATGCAATTGTGTTTTATCGCATTGGCGCACATGCATAATTAATGGCTTATCAAACCCCTTACCAGAACTATTGTCGACTGTTACTTTTCCGTTAAAAGCTTTGCCACACAAGGCACTGATGTTGTCGAAAAACTGATCGTGACTACTTATTGAAACTACTGGAGTATCTGCGTAAATGTTTGTTGATAATATTGTGAATAGAAAGACGAAAAGAATTTTTTTCATATGATTACCTTAGGTAGAAAGCTAGATTAATTTAAACATAAAAAAACCTGCCGAAGCAGGTTTTTATTTATTGAAAAGTTTATTCAGCTTCAGCTAATTTCTTTTCTAAGTAGTGTATGTTGGCACCGCCATTTACAAAACCTTGGTCATTTAGAATATCTTGATGCAAAGCGATGTTTGTTTTAATTCCGTCAATAACTAACTCATTTAATGCATTACGCATACGGACAATTGCAACATCGCGATTATCACCCCAGGTGATTAATTTACCAATCATAGAGTCATAATGCGGTGGCACAGAGTAATCAGCATAAATGTGAGAATCCCAACGAACACCTAAACCACCAGGAGGATGGAAGCGAGTGATTTTACCCGGCGAAGGGATAAAAGTACGTGGATCTTCAGCATTAATACGACATTCAATTGAGTGACCTGCTACCTTAATATCTTCTTGGGTATAAGATAATGGTTGGCCAGCAGCAACACGTAATTGCTCTTTTATCAAATCAACACCAGTGATCATTTCAGTTACAGGATGCTCAACTTGAATACGGGTATTCATTTCAATGAAATAGAATTCACCATTTTCATACAAGAATTCGAAGGTTCCTGCGCCGCGGTAGTTAATATCGATACAAGCTTTACAACAACGCTCACCGATTTTAGCACGCATTTCTGGTGTAATACCTGGTGCAGGCGCTTCTTCAACGACTTTTTGATGACGACGTTGCATTGAACAATCTCGTTCACCTAGATGAATCGCGCCACCTTGGCCATCAGCCATTATTTGAATTTCTACATGACGAGGGTTTTCAAGGAATTTTTCCATGTAAACCATGTCATTTTTGAAAATAGTTCCGGCTTCTCTTTTAGTTAAAGCAATCGAGTCTATTAATTCTTCTTCGTTGCGCACAACACGCATACCACGACCACCGCCGCCACCAGCAGCTTTTACGATAATAGGATAGCCAATACGTTTAGCATGAGCTTTATTTACTTCCTCATCATCATTTAGTGGGCCATCTGAACCTGGAACACAAGGAACACCGGCTACTTTCATTGCTTTGATTGCCGCAACTTTATCACCCATGATACGGATGCTTTCAGCTTTTGGACCAATAAAGGCAAAACCTGATTGTTCTACTTGTTCAGCAAAATCAGCATTTTCTGCTAAAAAACCATAACCAGGGTGGATAGCTACAGCATTAGTTACTTCTGCTGCAGTGATGATTGCAGGAATATTTAGGTAACTATCAGGTGCTGATGCTTTACCAATACAGATAGTTTCATCAGCTAGTAAAACGTGTTTTAAGTTTCTGTCAGCAGTAGAATGCACAGCAACAGTTTTAATACCTAATTCTTTACATGCACGTAAAATTCTTAGTGCAATTTCGCCTCGGTTGGCGATAACAACTTTATCTAACATAGAATGACCCTTATGCTTTTATATATATGGGATTATTCAATGATGAATAGCGGTTGGTCGAATTCAATAGCGTCTTCGTTGCCCGCTAGAATTTCTTTAATAACACCCGATTTGTCGGCTTCAATTTGGTTCATCATTTTCATTGCTTCAAGAATACATAATGTATCGCCAGCATTAACATGTTGACCAACTTCTACAAAAGCAGGGGACTCTGGAGATGCTGAAGCATAGAAAGTGCCAACCATTGGTGAACGAACAACATGACCTGAAATAGCAGCAGGCGCAGCAGCTTCAGCGGCAATCGGTGCTGCAACAGGAGCGGCAACAGGTGCTGTGTGCATCATTGGTGCGGTTTGTACTACTGTACCACCACGGCATATGCGTACTGACTCTTCACCTTCAGAAATTTCTAACTCGTTGATTCCTGACTCTTCTACCAATTCAATTAATTTTTTTATTTTACGAATATCCATTTGAATACCTTTTTATTTATCAATGTGTAATGTTTATTTAAAATAGAACCGCTAGCCCTCAGCCATTCTTGGTTGTTTTTTAGTTAACTTTTACGCTCAGTTAACCATTTATATGCAGACTCCACTGCGTATTTATATCCACTTTCACCTAAGCCACAAATAACACCAACAGCCTTATCTGAAAAGTATGAGTGATGTCTAAATGACTCTCTTGCGTGAACATTCGACAGATGAACTTCGATAAACGGAATGTTTACGGCAAGTAAAGCATCTCTAATCGCTACGCTAGTATGAGTAAATGCAGCAGGATTGATGACAATAAAGTCAACTTCATTATGAGCTTCGTGTATTTTTTCTATCAGTTGATGTTCGGCATTTGATTGCAAGTGGCTTAACTCTATTCCTAGAGGTAAGGCTTGCAAAGTTAAATTATCGATGATGTTCGCTAATGATTGCGCACCATATATTTCAGGTTCACGTTTGCCTAACATATTTAAATTAGGGCCATTTAACACTAAAACTTTAAACTTTATGGTCATTTTCTGTGAAAAACCTATTAAAACGCAAGTTAGTAAATATCATCACATAAAAACAAGAGCGATGGAATAAATAAAAGCAAAATCGAACATTTTCTGCTGTTAGGCGATTATTATAGTGTTTTCGCAGAATATAGCAGCAAAATACTGGTCTGATCTCTTGTTGTTAAATTTTTATTGATAAGATGATAATAAAGTTTTGGTATTTCAGTAAAAGTTTACTACACTAGGTGTACGTACATTTATTAGTTAATTCATTGGTTTAGCGGTTTTTATATACAGGTTCGCTTTAAATAACAGATAAAATAACCGGCTGCTTTGCACTTTATAGCGAGTTATAGATAGTTGTTTCTGTGTACCTCGCTAGGAAATAACGAGTAGTTTCTTATTTACAAGGATTGAGTTATCAACCAAATTCTCCTCAGATTAATGGTTCTGGTTATACTTTTGAGCAGTCCTGGAATCTACGCTGTTGAAGTCATTACCAATATCTCTGCCGATACTGCGTCAGTCACAACGACTCAATTGCGACGTATTTATTCAATGCGTCAAGTTAAGTGGGGGAACGGCGTACCGATCACCATTTTTGTTTTATCAAGTACACACCCCACTCACCAAAAGTTCTGTAAAGAAAGCCTGCGTTTGTTTCCTTATCAACTTGACCGAATTTGGAATAAGTTGACTTTCTCTGGTATGGGAATCGCACCGACAATTGTTAAAACGGAAGAAGAGTTAATCAAAGCTGTTAAATCAACGACAGGTGCCATTGGCTACATAGAAAATATTGATGAGGTAAGTGATGTCAATCTGCTTAAAATTGATGAATAAAATGAGTAACAAAGTAATGTGCTTATCAGCATTACTCACATTTAATGCGCTAGCTCAAGATGACTTTTCTGCAGAACCATTAAAAATACATGGTTTTGTCGCTCAGGGGGCTATTGATGTTGATGGTAGTAACTTTGTTAATAACGATGGTGAACTCTCGTTAAAATTAACAGAAATAGGATTGAATACCTCCTATCAAATTTCGGATGATTTTCGCTTTGCAGCTCAAGCTGTTTATTTGAATGGTGGTAATCGTTATAACGAAGGGCTTCGAGTTGATTATTTTTTGATAGATTGGAATGCATATAGTTCGGAAAAATGGCA
>Ga0209292_1002822_pt1 | contig 19587 bp, 16 predicted proteins | sample GOMGulsemesocosm_2_FD_184634 | JGI IMG/M metagenome (GOLD analysis project Ga0209292, IMG submission 184634) | Methane-oxidizing microbial communities from mesocosms in the Gulf of Mexico - GOM9C Gulf of Mexico (SPAdes) (version 2) | ecosystem: Environmental > Aquatic > Marine > Cold seeps... | reverse complement strand
ATATTGCCAATGTTAATACCGAAGGTTTTAATCGCCAACGAGCTGAACAAAATGCATCTATTGGGGTATATAGTGGCGGTAACTTTACGGGGTCTGGCACTTATGTTAACGATATCACTCGTATCTACAATCAATTTACTTATAAAGAACAACTTCATAATCAAAGTAATTTAAGTAACGCGGACACTTTGCACAAAGACTTAGATCAACTAAATGAAATCATGTCTTTTTCAGGTGGTGCGATTAATACTTCTATTGATAAATTTTATCAAACCATGAACGGTATAGCAGATAATCCAAGTGATTTAGGTTTGCGCAGTATTGCGTTAAATCAAGCGGAAATACTCTCTAGCGATTTCAGAACGTTGAATGACAACATTGATCAACTTGAGAAGTCTGCTAATGGTGAAATTTCACAAATGGCAGACAAAATATCACAAATATCTGTCGAACTTGCCAAAATTAATGAGCAAATATTACAAGGGCGTGACTTAACGCTTAATGGTCAACCAAATGATTTACTTGATGCTCGTGATCGATTAGTTGGTGAGTTAGGTGAGTTCACTTCAGTAAATACGATTGTTGATGCAAACGGTATTATGACGGTCATGATCGGCAGTGGCGCAACTTTAGTCGCGGGTATAACACCGTTATCATTAAGTGTTCAATCTGGTGATCCCGATCCTAAAAACACAGAACTTAGAATCGTTGGGCCAAATAGTTCTGTTGCTATTAATGGTGCTGCATTAGGTGGATCACTAGCCGCCAAGTTTGAATTTAGAGATGAACACCTATCTCAATTAAGTCGTGAAGTTAATCGCATGACTATGGCAATTTCTCAAAGTCTCAATCAGTCTCAATCTGCAGGCTTAGATTTAAATGCCCAACAAGGTTTAAATATTTTCACCGATATAAATTCTACTGCCTTACAAGCTGGCCGAGTATTATCACCATCTACAAATTCAGGTAATTTAGCCGCGAGTGTCAATATTACTGATATTTCAAAAGTACCTACGGATGATTTTGAAATTCGTTACGACGGTACTGATTACATCATGACAAATATGAATGATGGCAGTGTACAAAATCTTGGTGCACCTGGTGCTGGCACATATACGCCAAATCCTGATTATGGATTCGAATTTACTGAATTATCTGGATCACCAACAACTGATGACAGTTATCTAATTCGCCCAACTGAAAACAGTACAGCATTAATGAAAGTCACTTTGACTGATGGTAAAGGAATTGCGGCCAGTGGTGCAATAGATGTTACTGATTCCGATAATAATGTCAGTGACGGTAATGTCAATCTAATCAATGTTATCGACCCTGTAACTGCAAGATCATATACAGATACGACTAATAGTGGACTATTAGTCGATGTATATGAAAGTGCTGCGGGGGTATTTTCTTATCGTGTTTATGATGCTGATCCATTATCACCTCCGCCAACACCACCTTCAGTTGTTGGTGCCATCGCATCTGGAACATTTTTAGCTGGAAATAGTGCTGTAATTGGTATGCCTCCAGCAGCTACACCTCCTGCATTTCAAATTGAAATAACCGGTCAGCCAACAGGCCAAGGTGCTTTAGCACCGGAAAAATTCACCATAGGTGATGCCTTTGGTATTGGTAATGGGAAAAACGCTACTCTGATTGCGTTAACGCAAGAAAAGGGAGTCGTGAATAATGGTAAAGAAACCTTTAGTCAAAGTATGGCTATTTCAACATCTGCTATCGGGTCAAAAGCAAGCTCCGCAGAGTTAGTGTCGGATACCGCAGAAGCATTATATACCCAAGCCTACAATAGGAACCAAGAGATCTCAGGGGTTAACCTTGACGAAGAAGCAGCCAATTTGATGAAGTTTCAGCAAGCATACCAAGCATCTTCAAGAATTATTTCTATTGCCAACACTATTTTCGACACCTTATTACAAGCGTCTCGCTAGGAAAACATCATGCGTGTATCTACAGCCCAATTTTATTTTCAAAATAGCCAGCAAATTAGCAATAAATCATCCGATGTTAATGAACAAATCGCTTATATCTCTAGCGGGAAAAAAGTATTAACGGCAAAAGATGATGCTGTCGCATTTGGTACATTAGCTGGTTATAAAGATAGTTTGAATAATATTGGAAAGTATCAACGTAATATCACCCAAGCAGAAAGTCGTAATAGTTTGCAGGAAGTGTCGTTTTCGAATGCTGAAGGTGTAATGCAAAAATTGAAACAACTTTTTGTTCAAGCAAACAACGGCACCTTGTCTAGTGAAGATTTGTATTCTTTGGCGGGGTTAGTCGGTAACAGCCAACAAGAATTACTTGATATAGCAAACAGTAAAGATGAAACCGGTGGTTATATATTTTCTGGTTTTCAGGTCGACAAAGAACCTTTTGCAATACAACTTGATAATTCAGTTAATTACCAGGGTGACAATGGAGTAAGAGAGCTACAAATAGCGAAAAATGTGATGGTTGAATTAAATCAGCCCGGTGATGTCGCTTTTGAAAATATAAGTAATGTTGTCGGTGATTTTACGCCTTCTTATATAACAAATACTTCAGGAATTAATGTTAGCAGTGCTGTAATTGTCGATCCAAGTAATTATGATAGTGTTAATTTCCCTCCTGATTATACTTTTAGTTTTACTGCTCCGAACGATTTGACTGTTACAGATGCTAACAATGTTGCCGTCTATCCGACAGCGCCGTATACCGCTGGGCAAATAATTGCCTTTAATGGTATTGAAGTACAAATAAGCGGCAATCCCTTGCCCGGTGATCAGCTGGCATTAACACCAGAAGAAAATATTAGTGTTTTTGATACGATTAAATCAGCAATTGACTGGATGAATGTCGGCACATCATCAAGTAATCCAGAGCAACACCAAGTTGACCATGAAGAAATACTTAACCAGCTTAATAGTGCACTGAACCATATGACAATCCGTCAAACCGATGCGGGCGTGCGCGGAAGCTTGATTGAACATCAAAAGACTAACCACTTAGATACTGAATTAGTTATATCTAAAGGCAAGTCGAATATTGAAGATTTAGATTATGCTAAAGCAATTTCTAGCTTTGAGCAGTCTCAAGTTGCACTTCAAGCTGCTCAGCAAACTTTCGTGCAAATAAAAGACTTATCTTTATTTAATTATATTTAAAATGTTGGCACATAATATGCTTTTATATTTATGTGTCAAAAATTATACACTGTGGTTCCGTAGAGATGTTGTTATCAGCAAAGAACCACTACCTTACATTAGGAGATGATAGCAATGGCTTTAGTCGTAAATAGCAATATAGCATCGCTGAATTCACAGCGTAGTTTGAATAACTCTACCAACGCCTTATCTACAAACTTTGAGCGCTTATCATCTGGTAAACGAATCAATAGTGCAAAAGATGATGCGGCTGGTTTACAAATATCTAATCGTTTAACCGCACAAATTAATGGTTTGAACCAAGCAACCCGAAATGCGAATGACGGTATTTCTTTAGCACAAACCGCTGAAGGTGCGTTAGATGAATATACTAATGCATTACAGCGTATGCGTACTTTATCCATACAATCAGCTAATGGTTCAAACAGTAATGCAGATAGAACAGCACTTGATGCCGAATTTCAGGAGTTAAGTAGCGAGCTTACTCGTATATCTGATCAAGCAAGCTTCGGTGGTGAGAACCTACTTAATGGAACGTACACCGGAAAAGATTTCCAAATTGGTGCAGATGGAGGGCAAGTCATTCGTCTATCTATTCCAACTGATTTTAATGCAACATCAATGCTTTCAGCTGCCACAACAACAATATCAAGTATTGTTAGAGCGACATCTGCTGTTGGCTTAATCGATGGTGCATTGTCAAAAGTCAATGGTACTCGTGCTGAATTGGGTGCGAAGCAAAATCGATTTAGCTCAATTATTCGCAGTAATGATAATACCGCTCAAAACCTGTCAGCATCCCGTTCACGTGTAATGGACACTGATTATGCGGCAGAGAGTGCTGCTTTAGCTAAAAGTACAGTATTACAGCAAGCCTCAAGTTCAATGCTTGCACAAGCAAATCAACAACCTCAAATTGCACTTTCACTATTGCAATAATATTACTCGTTTCAATAAGCATACAAAAGCCCTTACAGGGCTTTTTTTATGCCTATTAATAAAAAAACAGAAAAAAGATTGTGGTTATTAATTTATTTAATTCATGTGGTTATGTTGTTTTGTTGTTTTGTTTTTGAGGTTTTGTAAAAAAAGTTTAAAGTTATTTCTAATGTGTCCGATAAAGTTTGTAAGAAGCATTGACCAATACGTGTAATTGCTTTGTCTAATAATCTTTTTATAGGGTGTAATACCCAGGAGCATTCAAATGGCTTTAGTAGTTAACAGTAATATTCAATCTTTGAATTCACAGCGTCAATTATCAAATTCTACCAATAACTTGGCAGGTAATTTTGAGCGTTTATCTTCAGGTAAAAGAATTAATAGCGCAAAGGATGATGCTGCAGGTTTACAAATATCAAGTCGCTTAACATCGCAAATTAATGGTTTAAATCAAGCGTCACGAAATGCTAACGATGGTATTTCATTAGCGCAAACCGCTGAAGGCGCGTTAGACGAATATACAAATAACCTGCAACGTATGCGTACACTAGCGGTTCAATCAGCTAACGGCTCAAACAGTGATGCTGATAGAACAGCGCTTGATGCAGAGTTTAGTGAACTAGAACTTGAATTAACTCGTATATCTACACAAACAACCTTTGCAGGTGAAAACCTTCTTGATGCAACATTTACCAGTAAAGCTTTTCAGATTGGAGCAGATGGTGGGCAAGTCATTAATATTTCAGTAGCACAAAATTTTGATGCTTCTTCTATGTTAGGTGCTGCAGCAACGAATATTCTTTCATCTGAAGGAGCTTCAACAGCAATAGGTCGAGTTGATGACGCTTTAGTATTAGTGAATACAACACGAGCTGATTTAGGTGCAAAACAAAATCGTTTTTCTTCGGTTATACGTAGTAATGATAATACCGCGCAAAACTTGAGTGCATCACGTTCTCGTGTACTTGACACAGATTATGCTGCAGAAAGTGCCGCTTTAGCGAAAAGCTCAGTATTACAACAAGCATCAAGCTCAATGTTAGCTCAAGCTAACCAGCAGCCACAAATAGCATTGTCGTTATTGTAATTATCAGTTTAAATGCGATGAGCTTTATATAGCTCATTGGGAAAGTACAAAAGCACTCGAAAACTCAAGTGATTTTATTTTCTTCCGATAACGTATTTAATCAAAATGAACTATATTTTAATCGGGTATAATACCCAGGAGCATTCACATGGCTTTAGTAGTTAACAGTAATATTCAATCTTTAAATTCACAACGTCAGTTGTCTAATTCGACCAATAGCTTGGCTGGTAACTTTGAGCGCTTATCTTCAGGTAAAAGAATCAATAGTGCAAAAGATGATGCGGCAGGTTTACAAATTTCTAGTCGATTGACTTCACAAATCAACGGCTTGAATCAAGCTTCACGTAATGCTAACGATGGTATTTCATTAGCGCAAACTGCTGAAGGGGCATTGGACGAGTATACGAATAACCTTCAACGCATGCGTACCCTTGCCGTTCAAGCAGCTAATGGCTCAAACTCACAAGCAGATAGAACAGCTTTGGATGCTGAGTTTTCTGAGTTAGAACTTGAATTAACGCGTATTTCAGATCAAACAACTTTTGCAGGTGAAAACCTTCTTGATGGTACCTTTACCGGTAAAGATTTTCAAATTGGAGCTGATGGCGGTCAAACAATCACTGTATCTGTAGGGCAAAATTTTGATGCGGCAACTATGTTATCAACAGCTACTGTTCATATATCCTCTGCTGTAGCTGCTAACTCTGCGATTGGTCTGGTTGATAGCGCTTTGGTTAAAGTTAACACAACTCGCGCTGATTTGGGTGCAAAGCAAAATCGTTTTTCTTCAGTTATTCGTAGTAATGATAATACTGCACAAAACTTAAGTGCATCTCGTTCTCGTGTTCTTGATACTGACTATGCAGCCGAAAGTGCCGCATTAGCGAAAAGTTCAGTATTGCAGCAAGCATCGAGTTCAATGCTTGCGCAAGCAAACCAGCAACCGCAAATAGCATTGTCATTATTATAGACGTTGATGTTATAGCGACAAAATAATGACACTCAAGGTTTGAGTGTCATTTTGGTTTTAGATATTATATTTTTTGGAGGTATGTGATGTCAGTAAATGCTTTTAAAAACAATCAAGTAAGTTTGGTTGATGATTTGGCTATGGCAGGTAGCGCAGCTAAACAGAAAAGAGATACAATTGACAATGAATTAACTAACTCCATTGCACTAGAAAAAATTACTGCTGTTGAAGTTAAAAAGTCAGAGGAACTATCAAAGCAAAAAGACGTTGAACAAGAGCAACTTAATAAAGATAAGCAGGGTGAAGAAAGTGAATCTTTAGCTCAATCGGCTACTGTTTCTGATGCGATGAAAACCATCTCTGAATTTATTAATATGCCGGTTCGTACGGTAAACTTTACTCAAGATGATGGCTCCGAGAGAACAGTTATTAAAATTTTTGATTCTGAAAGTAATGAGCTAATAAAGCAATTCCCTTCAGAAGAAATTCTTTCAATTGCGCAACGTATAATTGATTTGCAACAAGATATAAGTCAAAAAACTGGTATACTTCTTGATGAAAATATCTAGTTAAGCCTCTTTTTATTGAGAGGTAAATGTATTTGAAGAGGAATCGTTATGAATATCACACAAGCTGGTATAGGTTCAGGCCTAGATTTAGAGTCACTTATTGAAGCTTTCGTAACAGCAGAATCTGTTCCAACTGAAATACGTTTACAAGAAAAAGAAGATCGTGTTCGTACTGAGTTATCAGGTTTAGGTAGCTTTAAATCCGCTTTATCAACTTTCCAAGCTACTGCCAAAAAACTCGAATCAATAGATGATTTCTATGAGCAAACTATTGATGTCAGTAATGACGATATTTCAGTTTCAACAAACGGCTTTGCTACAAACGGTTCTTTTTCAGTAGAAGTTATCCAACTTGCAGAGGCTACTCGGCTTCAAACACCAGACTTTACTGACTCATCAACAACAGTTGGTACAGGCTCTTTAACTTTCTCTTCTGCCAATGGTGATACTTTTAATGTCGCCATTGATGCTGCGGATGACCTCTCAGCTATTCGTGACAAAATTAATGAAGAGTCTACGAATTTTGGTGTTAATGTTACTTTGGTTAACCATGATGGCGGTACTTACTTAAGTTATAGTTCATCAGAAACGGGTACCGACAATGCATTAACGGTATCGACAGCAGATGTGGCGTTGGCTGACTTAGCGACCAATACGACAGAGACTAACGCTGCTCAAAATGCAAAGATTGAAATAGATGATAATGTCGTTAGTAGCTCAACAAATACTTTTAAAAACAGTATTGAAGATGTCACTATTATTGCAAATACAGTAACTGCTTCAGGTTCTACATCTTTAGGTATTTCTCAGGATACCAGTGTCGCCTCTACACTAATTAACGATTTCGTCGCAGGCTATAATGCTATAGTTGATAATATGATCGGTCTTGGTGCTCCAGTACAAGGTCGCTTAGCGTTTGATCCTGATCTTAGATCAATGAAAAATCAATTAAGTAAAATTGTTACTAGCACAGTATCTTCGATAAGTGGTGATATTAATTCACTTAGCAGTATAGGAATATTAATTAATAGGGAAGGGAAATTAGAAGCTTCAACTGCAAGCTTAGGGACGATGCAATCAGGCAGCGATCAATTAAAAGATTCAATTACTAATAACCTTGATGAAGTTGGAGCGCTTTTTGCTACTACTGATGGCGTAGTCAGTCAAATTACCGATTTAATCGAAAGTTACAACGATTCCGACGGTTCTTTGACAGAAAGAGAGAAGGCACTTAATATAGATTTAACGGGGATAAAAGAAGACTATACTACATTAGAAGCAAGATTAAGAGATTACGAAGATACATTACGTAGTCGATTTTCTTTTCTTGATTCTACCGTAGCAGGTTTTAATGCAACTTCTACTTTTTTAACTTCCGCATTAGCCCCAATAAAGAAAGATTAATAAGCTGCCTCTATTTTAAGAATGTAGGAGAAATTTATGAGACAGAATTTAAAAGCGTATAAAAAAGTTAATATTGAGAGCACTATAATGAGCTCTGAGCCACATCAAATTATTTTAATGATGTTTGATGGCGCATTACAAAGCTTAGCTATTTCAAAAGGAGCTATTGAACGTAAAGATTTTGAGCTTAAATCACAAACGGTATCTAAGTTTATAAATATTGTTCAAGCACTGAGAAACTCATTAGACTTTGATGCAGAGCCAGTTGTTTCTAAACGATTCGATGATTTATATATTTATTGTCTTGATGTTATAAATGATGTCAGCATTTCGATGGATGCAAGTCGCATTGATGAAGTGATTGAATTAATTAAGCCCTTAAGAAATGCTTGGTTTGAAATGCCAGAAGCGTCAAAGCAGGAAGGGCATGATTTATTAAAAGAAAAAAATAAATTAGCTAAAGGTGCTTAGCTTTGCCTGTTGAACAGCTTTTTAGAGAAATTAAGGAGCTTTCAAGTAAGGTTGAAGATTTACTTAAGAGTGAAAATGAAGAAGAGTGCGCCTCGCTATTGTCTCAGCGTCAATCATTGCTTGAAAAGTTAGCTGAAGAAGTCGCTAAATTAACAGACGTAAACCTCTCTAGTGAATTATCATCTCAATATCGTGAATTTTTAAAAAGTATTCAAAAAAGAGATTCATTGTCAGTTCAATTTGCTCTTAAACAAAGTCAAGATATCTCTGCGAAACTATCAAAACAAGCCAAAAGTAATAAAGCAATTACAGCTTATAAGAAGTTACTGTAATAAACCCTAAATTTGTTTGAACTCCTGATAATATCTAAGTGTAATTTAAAATATTGAATAGAAGGCATAAATGAATAATATTAAGGTACTTGTTACTGGAGCGGACGGTTTTATTGGATCTCACTTAGTTGAATTACTTGTAGCTAAAGGCTATCAAGTTAAAGCTTTAGCTCAATATAACTCATTTAATCATTGGGGATGGCTTGAAGATCTTAGTTGTAAAGAGCAGGTCGAAATTATATGTGGTGATATTAGAGATCCACACTTTTGCCGACATATAACTCAAAATATCGATATTATATTTCATTTAGCCGCACTTATCGCTATCCCATATTCTTATATAGCACCTGAATCATACGTTTCAACTAATGTGACAGGAACGTTAAATATATGCCAAGCAGCTCTGGATAATAACGTTACTAAGGTCATACACACATCGACAAGTGAAGTTTATGGTACCGCACAATACGTGCCTATTGACGAAAAACATCCCCTGCAAGCTCAGTCACCATATAGCGCCTCTAAGATCGGTGCTGATGCCATGGCAATGAGTTATTTCAATGCTTTTGACTTACCTTTAACCATAGCTCGGCCTTTTAATACATATGGGCCAAGACAGTCGGCTCGGGCAGTTATTCCAACAATCATTAGCCAGATTGCAAGTGGTGAAAAACAGATAAAACTGGGTGATGTTAGTCCGACACGTGATTTTAATTATGTTGAAGATACTTGTTATGGATTTATTGCTTTAGCGGAACATCAATCATGTGCTGGAGAGACTGTAAATATAGGCTCTAATTATGAAGTGAGTGTCGGTGACACTTTACAGTTAGTAAAAGAAATTATGGGAAGTGATGTTGAGTTTGTTTTAGATGAGCAGCGAATACGCCCTGGAAAATCTGAAGTAAACCGCTTATGGTGCGATAATTCTAAAATCATCAAACTAACAAATTTTTTACCAAAACATGACCTGAAAACGGGCTTGATTAAAACGATAGATTGGTTTGTAAACCCTGAAAATTTGAAAAAATATAAACACGACATATATAATGTGTAATTCGGTTAGCTAAGGACAAGTGATGAAAAAAATTGCAGTGTTTACCGGAACACGAGCAGAGTATGGATTACTTTATTGGGTTTTAAAAGCACTTAAAGAAGAAAAAAGCGTCGATCTACAATTGATGGTAGGTGGTAGCCATTTATCACATGAATTTGGACATACAGTAGACAATATTGAAAAAGATGGTTTTACTGTTGCCGAGCGTTTGGACTTTTTACTTTCATCAGACTCACCACAAGCAATAAGTAAGTCTTTAGCGTTAGCAGTCATCGCTGGTGCCGATTGTTTTAATCGATTAAAACCTGATTTGCTGGTGCTATTAGGGGACAGATATGAATGTTTAGCGCTTGCACAGTGTGCTATGTTAGCTAATATTCCTATTGCTCATATCCATGGCGGAGAAATGACGCAAGGAGCTGTCGATGATGTGATCAGACATGCTATTAGTAAACTATCTCACCTACACTTTACGGCAACTACAACTTATCAAAATAGAGTGATACAACTAGGAGAGCATCCTAGTCGAGTTTTCGCTTATGGTGCTCCAGGGTTAGACAATATCGAAAAACTCCCTTTATTGTCCAAAAAACAATTAGCTGAAGCTATTGAATTCACTCATTTAGAACAATTCTTTTTGGTGACATATCATCCAGTTACTTTATGCCAAGGTGATACGAAACTTGCCTTGGATAATTTATTAACTGTTTTAGCCCAATACACAGACTTTCAGTTGATTATCACTTTTCCTAATGCTGATGCACAAGGACGTAAATTGATAAACCAGTTGGCAAATTTTACAACTACACATTCATCAAGAGTTAAATTATTTGAATCTATGGGGCAACTCAATTATTTGTCTGCAATGAAGCATGCTTCTTTAGTGATTGGTAATTCATCAAGTGGAATAATAGAAGCTCCAACTTTTCAAGTACCTACTGTTAATATTGGTGATAGACAAAAAGGGCGTGTTGCAGCTAATTCAGTCTTTCACTGTGAAGAGTCAATTAAAGCTATTTCAGGGGCGATTAAAAAAGCGCTTGAACATAAAACTGAGCATGTTGTAAATCCTTATGGCTTTGGGGGGGCGTCAGAAAAGATTGTTAAAAAGTTACTTAGCGTCGAAATCGGTTCATTACTTGAAAAGTCTTTCTACGACCTCGATTTTGATTTAAGCGACTAAAAACTATTGTGGTCATATTAATAAAGTGTGGCGAGGAGATATATGATTTCAACATTAATTATTGCAGAAGCGGGAGTTAATCATAACGGTAGTGAAGAAATTGCTATGAAATTGGTTGATGCTGCAGTTGATGCAGGCGTCGATATTATTAAATTTCAAACGTTCAAAGTTGATGAACTTGTTACTTCAGAAGCTAAGCAAGCTGATTACCAGATTAAAAATACTGAAAAAATACAATCACAAAGATCGATGTTAAAGGAGTTAGAGCTTAGTTTCGATAGCCATATGAAGGTCAAAGAATATTGTGAAAGTCAAAATATTGAATACTTATCAACAGCATTTGATTCGTTAAGTCTAACATTCCTGACTGAGTCAATGAATTTAACAAGGCTTAAAATTCCATCTGGAGAAATTACCAATGCCCCTTTTATTCTTGAACATGCTTTAACTGGATGTAATATTATTTTATCTACGGGCATGGCTAATCTTAAAGAAATAGAATATGCACTTGCTGTTTTAGCTTATGGGTTTGTTAACAAAGTTAAAAAATCACTTCCTAACAATGAGGATTTTATTCATGCATATCAATCAACTGAAGGCCAACAATATCTTAAGGAAAAAGTAACCTTATTACATTGCACAACAGAATACCCTGCTCCCTTTGACCAAATTAACCTAAAAGCTATGGCTACTATGGCTGATGCATTCAACTTACCAATAGGGTATTCAGATCATACCTCGGGTATATCAGTTTCATTAGCGGCAGTAGCAAGGGAAGCTTGTGTTATTGAAAAACATTTTACTTTAGATCGAAATATGCAGGGACCTGATCATAAAGCTTCAATTGAACCTAGTGACTTAAAAGCATTGGTATTTGGGATTAGAGAAATTGAAATGTCTTTAGGCCAAGCAATAAAAGCTCCTAGTGCTTGTGAAGTTAAAAATAAAGCTATTGCACGTAAAAGTATAATCGCTAAAAAGGCAATAATAAAAGGTGAGGAGCTTAATGAAAGTAATTTGATGATAAAAAGACCGGGCACGGGATTATCCCCCAATCAATATTATGAAATACTAGGTAGTAAAGCTGTTGATGACTTTCAAATTGATCAGTTGATTCGCATAGAATAGCTGTAAAGTGGTTTGATTATTGCTTTGAAGAAGGTTAGCACTTGTATATTTTTAGGTTAATAATAAGGTAAATTATGTCCCAAAATTGGAAGAATATCTTAATACCACCTTCAACGACAATGGCCGAAACAATCGAAATTATTGATAAAGCGGCACTTCAGCTTGCGTTGGTGGTCGATAAAGATAACAAGCTTTTAGGCATCGTGACCGATGGTGATATAAGACGTGCACTGATTCGTCATCAAAGTATGGATTGTTTGATCTGTGATGTTATGCACAAAACACCATTAACAGCACAGCTTGGAACCTCTCGTAGCAAATTATTAAATTTAATGAATAAAAACGGTTTGTTAGCAATCCCAATTGTTGATGAAGATATTTTAGTTGGTTTAGAGACATTACAGAAAATCGTTAGTCGCTCTCATCACGATAACCCGGTATTTCTGATGGCAGGAGGCTTCGGCACCCGCTTAAAACCATTAACGGATAACTGCCCTAAGCCTTTACTCAAATTGGGCGGTAAGCCCATTCTGGAAAGTATTTTAGAAAACTTTATAGCCTCTGGATTCCATAATTTTTATATTTCTACCCATTATATGCCTGAAAAAATTCAAGACTACTTTGGTGACGGTTCTAAATGGGGTGTTGATATTAAATATGTCTATGAAGAAAAACCATTGGGGACAGGCGGTGCACTAGGTTTATTGCCTAAAAATATACCTAATTTACCTATTATCATGATGAATGGTGACTTACTGACCAAGGTTGATTTAGAGTATTTATTGGCATATCACAATGAAAAAAATGGTATCGCTACTATGTGTGTGACTGAGTATGAGTATCAAGTGCCTTATGGTGTTGTACAAACCAACGGTCATCAATTGGTAAGTATGGTGGAAAAACCAACCAATAAGTTTTTCGTTAATGCAGGAATTTATGTGATCACCCCATCTTTAATTAACTTAGTCTCCAAGAATCAAGTGGTGGATATGCCGACATTAATTAATGAGCAAATAGCCAAAGGTGACAAAGTATCTGTTTTCCCTATTCATGAATACTGGCGAGATATTGGTAAATGGCATGATTACAATCAAGCACAAATAGACGTGGAAAATGACTTTTAATGTTAAAAAATAAAAAAGTCCTCGCTTTTATTGGAGCAAGGAGTGGATCTAAAGGGTTAAAAGATAAAAATGTAAAACCACTTAATGGTAAACCTTTGATTGCCTGGACCATTGAAGCCGCACTAGCAAGCCGGTATATTGATTTAGTGATTGTATCAACTGATTCCAAGGATTACGGAGTGATTGCAAGTAACTATGGCGCACAGGTTATAATCCGTCCTGAAGAGCTCGCGAATGATAATGCATCATTAATGGCTGCACTTCAGCATGCGCATCATAATGTCGAAGAAAACTATGGGAAATTTGAAATAGTGATTAATTTGCAACCGACGTCTCCACTTCGTACACAACAGCATATTGATGAAGCTTTAGGAATATTCTCTCATTATCAGCAAGAAGAAAGTATTAGAGTATTTTCATGTTATGCGATCAACTCCAAATTTGCTTGGGCAATGCGATGTGATCAAGAAGGGAAAGCTGATTTTATAGATCAGAATATACGCGCACAAAAGCAGCATAGTAGACAATCTAATTCAGAGTTATTATTACCTAACGGTGCAATTTTCATTCTATCTAGTAATAACTTAACGCAATTTTATAACGGTAAAACAATCCCCTATATTATGGATGAGAAAAACTCTATTGATATTGATGTTCAAGAGGATTTTGATACCGCACAAAGGGCAATATCAAAATCATGTTAATAAATTTAACCCATCTCTCTGATTTTATTTAAATATTCTATTGCTGAAAGATTATCAGGATCGGTTATTAACAATTGTTCAAATGCTAATATTGCTGATTCAAAGAAATTCAAATCAAAATAAAGCTTACTTAATAAAAACCACACATGAGTATCTTTTGGTTTTTGTGATAAGTAATGTGTATATGTATCTATTGACTGTTGGTTCTTACCGAGTAAATGTAATATTTTAGCGTATTTGGGGATGAACGTGACTGAGGTACTAGCTAGCACTTTAAGTGCGTCTTCAGCTTGCTGATACTTACCAAGTTTTATCGCGATTGAGGCTATTTGTTGAAGCTCATCTTCTCCTACATTTTCTACAGGCAATTGCTCCAGTAAGCACAATGCATTTTCAAAATCTTTCTCTAATATAGCTAAAAAGGCTTCTGCTAATAAAAATAATTCCTGCGCTTGCTGATATTGCGGGTTTTTTGGGTCATACATAGATAAGCTTGTCACCATGACTTGTAGGGCATCTATGTTATGTTGGTTGAATAATATGGTTACTTTTCTTCTAACACCAGCTAGTGACGCTTCTTTTTTGGTTCTTGTTAAATGAAGAGTATCTTTTTTATTTATTAATTCATCATATTGATTTAGGCACTCATCATAATAGATTTGATTGTTCTCAAAGTATTCATGTTGATTTTTAAAACGTTCTTTATAAACCATCGCTCGACCAAAGTGTTGATCTTTTTTCCATTGATTATATAATATTTGAAAATCAGGAGTTAATTTGTTCTCTTCAATTCTGCTATTGATACGTTGAAGAGAGTCTGATAGGTGTTTAATAAGGCTGATGCTTGAATTAATGTATGCTTGATAATATAACCTTCCTGTTTCCTCAACTCTATCATCAGACCACTCAGAACCTGAAACTTGGGCTGATTTTATAAATTGGTCTAAACCAAAATTTTTAATAAAACTCGTTGCTTTGATATATTTTTTATCAAGTTTTTTCTCTATTTTATCCATGCGAACTTTGTATTTAAAATTCTCTTCTTCTTTTCCTTTTACTGAAAATAGCTTTTGGTTACATTCAAGACATTCTTCGGCTAATAATTTAATGGCTTTAACGTCTTTTAACATCCGAGAAACATTTTTTAATACAACAGTATTACTTTTTTTAATTTCTTCTTGGGTCATTTCAGGAATAACAGAATTGATAAGTTCTTGAACATTATCCTGCTCATCCTCAAAAGAAAGGGCCGCTGTTGTAATGTGTTGAATATATTCTGCTTTTACAGCGTTTTCTGAAAGGTTATATACCGAAGTTTCTTGTTCTAAAGCTTCATAAGCTTGTTTTGATAATGCTGATACGGCATTGTCAAAAGCTATCGAGGTTTCAGCTTTATGGCCAGCATAAGTTTGCACCAAGACACCTGCTTGTCCTAATGCGGGACCTATATTAGCTTCATTACTACCTGACGCATGACTAACACCCGTTATAGCATTACACAAATCTACGCCTGAAAGGAGAATATTGCTAAAGCCCATTTCAACAGCAGCTTTGAGAGCGGTATTAGTAACTGTTGGCCCACCCATTTTGCTATGATTCACTTCTACCTTCTCATCCCATGGATATTTTTTACCGATGAAAACGCTTTTTCCGTGCCATTGTGCTAATAAAGAAGGGTATACACAGTTTGCGTGGAGAAATAAAACCTCTTTTGGCAATTTTAATAATTCTTTGCTTACGTCAAAACTTATCTCATAAGGATCTACAGCGACAATCATATGTGGCATAAGGTCATGCTTTAATAAGCTCTTTGCTATTCTAGAAACAGCTATTATCACCAGATTTTGTTTATTTTCTTTTAGCCATTTTATATCATTATCAAGAGAAGGACCGCCGCCTAAAATGACACAAGTTTTATCTTTAAAGAGGCCATTCATTAAGGTTGATGGATATATATTTTCAGTGATATTCATTAACTGTTTAGTCATGAATGGAAATACGCCGACTAAAGCTCGAGTAAAAAAGAATATTTTCTCTAGTTCTTTTACAATAGCTAAGTTCTCACTATGGTAGTCAACTAAATAAGCATCTAAGGCGGCAAAAGATTTTATGTAATGTACATTATCTTTATATATATAGATGTTAATTTCTAATCGCTCAACCGCTTCAACCCATTTTTCTGGTGTAGAAAAAACAATGTATTCGTCGTCGTAGTCTTTAGGTAAATTTTGTTTTACTTTATCGATTAAGTGGGGCAATTCAATAAATAAGTATCGTGTATTAATTGGCTTTTCTTGTTCTAAAATATAATTAACTAGCAAGCCAGAGTCACTACCAAATATAATATATAAACTTTCTTTTTTTTCTAATTGCGCTGAGAAATGTTTTTTATATATGCTGGAAAAATTTTCGGTAGCAAATACATTGCGATTAACGGAATATAAATATTTGTTTCCATATTTATTACATTGAAACTCTTCATCATTGATTATTATATTGTTTTCCATGAATATCCTATCTATATCGTTCATCAGGCTATTTCATATAAGTATAAAATTACTGACAAAATAATGACGTTACTTTATTTACGCAACTGCTGTATATGTATTAAGCAATTTTTGTGCACATATCATTGATAATATAGAATAATTATATTATCAATGATAATGTTATTGTTGGCATAATATTAGCATCGATAATATAATAAAAACAATTTTATTATTGGCATAAAACCTAAGATAACTATTGGATAGTTATCTTTTATACCTTGTATAAACAGTATGGAAATTTGCTATTATTAGGGGAAAAGAATTGAAAATAACAATAAAGTCTTTATTAGAAAATATTGCGAAATTTGAACAGCAAGGGAGTTTTGAAAGCTGCTTGACAGCTGCAAATCAATTACTTTTAAGAGATCCCAATAACGCTGAATATCTACTCTACAAACTTCAAGCATTAGATGGATTGGGTAGAGTTACCTCTGATCTTCAATTATTACAACACTATGCCAAAATGAGAAGCACAGATATTACGGCTTTTCTCTTGTTGTATAAAGCTCACATGGCTTTAAATAATACTGCAGATGCCATTATTGCTTTGGCATTTGCATCAAGCGTTGATCCTGATGATGCAGAATGTCAAAATTTATTATCAAATTTATTGGCAGAAGTTGACCCAAAATATAAAACCGTCAAACTGAATGTCTTAACGGTCAACCGTATCGGTCATCTTGCTTGTGAAATTGAACCTTGGGCACGTTCTCGCGTAGGCATTGATGATGATTGCTTGTATTTATTTATTTGCAATGGTCAAGCAGCCGCCAATGATTCCTTATTCACTTTATTAAAGAACTATGCCCATGTCATTGAAAGTCCATTTTGGTGCCAACTGTATTTAAGTCGCCCTTTGCTTTTAGTCGATGATTTTTTTGCTCAGTTTCCTTATGACTTGCATAGTCAATTGCGCGGTGTTAGCGCATTTGATATTAATATTAAAGGTCATAAGAACTTAATCGATATTTATAATAAATCGCCGTCGATTGTTGAAATACCTCCTGATGATATTACTGCAGGTTGGGAGATGCTAGCTCCGTACGGTTTATATCCAGAAGATAAAATTGTGTGTCTACATGTTAGAGATAGTTATTATCTTCAGAAAAACATGCCAGGGCAAAACTATTCTCATCACGACTATCGCGATGCGGACATTAAAACATATAAAAAATCTGTTCAGACATTGATAGACAAAGGCTACAAAGTCATTAGAATCGGATGTGATACTAATCAAGTTTTAGACATCGGTTCTCAAAATTATCATGATTTTTGTGCAAGTCCCCCTAAAGAAAATGCTGACTTTCTTGAAGTCTTATTGATGAGTGCGTGTCAATTTTTTATTGGTACAACTTCAGGACCTTTAGGAACCGCAGCTATATTTGATACTCCAACGCTAGTCGTTAATGCAGCTCCTATAGAGCAACCCTATTTAAGGCATTCACGCTTCATACCTAAGCGACTATTTCATGAAGGTTTGGAAGTTAATTTAATGGACGTTTGTCGTGGCAAGTCTTTGTCGCAAGATAACTTAAAGCCAATTTTATTGTCATTATTTCATTCAGAAATTACGAACAACAATTATGAATATCAAGATAATACAGAAGATGATATTTATAGCGCTGTAATAGAGTTTGAAAATAGAGTTCAAAGGCGTGATTTTAATGCTGAATTGACGGAGTCACAAAAATCTTATCGTGATAGATTACCAAATAGTTTTCATTTTAAGGGAAGTAATAGCCTTATATGCGATAGCTTTTTAACTCAATACCCTGAAATTTTTAAATAAGAAAAAACATGAACATAAATAAAATACTTGTAACAGGTGCAACGGGCTATAAAGGTAGCGTTTTAGTACCAAAATTATTAAGTAAAGGCTATCAAGTTGTAGCCTTTGATATGCAATGGTTTGGTAATCAGTTACCTGAACATGAAAATCTGAGTGTTATTAAAGGAGATGTAATTGATACTCCATCAATTCCACTTGATGGCATAGATGCGATTATTCATCTTGCTTCTATAGCGAATGATCCTTGTGGTGATTTAGACCCTAAACTCACTTGGGAAACAAGCGCATTAGCAACCATGCAGCTAGCCGACAGAGCAAAACGTGAAGGCATTAAACATTTTGTTTATGCTTCTTCTGGCAGTGTTTATGGTGTTAAAGATGAAGAGAGTGTTACCGAAGAGCTGATATTAGAACCCATTTCTGAATACAATAAAACTAAAATGGTTTCAGAACGGGTTTTAATGAGCTATAGCAATGATATGACCGTGCAAATAGTACGTCCGGCTACGGTTTGTGGGTTATCTCCACGTATGCGTTTAGATGTCGCGGTTAATATGCTAACTATGCAAGCCTTAAAGAATGGAAAAATCACTGTTTTTGGTGGTGATCAAGCACGGCCGAATATCCACATTGATGATATTACAGATTTGTATGTTTTTCTGTTAGAAAACCCTCAAATTACTGGAATTTATAATGCCGGTTTTGAAAATATTACTGTAGGTGAAATCGCCGAAATAATTAAAGAGAAAATTAATGCGGATGTTGTTACTACACCCTCTAATGATCCACGCTCATATCGTGTTAACTCTGATAAATTATTAGCGACAGGTTTCATACCTAAAAAGAATGTAAGAATAGCGATTGAAGAAATGATTGTTGCGTATAATCAAGGGCTGCTTGTCGATCAGGACAAATGGTATAACTTGAAATGGATGCAAAAAACTGTATTAAAAGAGTCTTAAGTTTATGAGTAAATTTACGTGTAAGAATTATGCCCAAAACTTAGCAACTCAACTTGCGAGTACTGATTGGCAGGATGTTGAAACTTTAGCTGAAAGATTAAAAGAAATAATCATTAGTGGAAAATCACTCTATATTTGTGGCAATGGTGGCA
>Ga0209292_1002821_pt1 | contig 19596 bp, 21 predicted proteins | sample GOMGulsemesocosm_2_FD_184634 | JGI IMG/M metagenome (GOLD analysis project Ga0209292, IMG submission 184634) | Methane-oxidizing microbial communities from mesocosms in the Gulf of Mexico - GOM9C Gulf of Mexico (SPAdes) (version 2) | ecosystem: Environmental > Aquatic > Marine > Cold seeps... | reverse complement strand
TTAGATGGCAACCAATCAGCTATAGGTACTCAAGAGATGTTTGATAAGAGCATATTTGGTTATAAACGTCCTTATTACTTACAAAATTAGCACCATACGCAATATTTAAAATTCAAAAAAAGATACAAAAAAAGATATAAAAATATGAAATATATAATTAAAGCAATACTGTTAGCCTCTAGTCTTATGACGTTCACGTCAGTACATGCCAAAGAAGAGTTACTCGATAGAGTAGCTGCTATTGTCGATAGTGGTGTAGTACTTGAATCTGAAGTTAACGACCTACTTAAAAATATCAAACAACAAGCTAAAAAAAATAATCAAAGCTTGCCTTCAGATAAAGCATTACGCATTCAAGTAATGGATAAGTTAATTAATGACAGCCTTCTGAGCCAAATAGGTCAGCGTATGGGGATCCAAATTAGTGATGCTCAACTTGACCAAACCTTAAACAACATGGCTAGAGAAGACAAACTGACCCTTGCTCAATTTCGTCAACAGATCATTAATGAAGGCACGAGTTATGAGAAATACCGTGAAAACGTACGAATTGAGTTAATTTCAGGTGAAGTAAGCCGTAATAGCGTTAGACGTAGGATATTTGTACCCCCACAAGAAATACAAAATTTACTTACTGTGATGAAAGAGCAAACGACTAATAATGTCGAATACCATTTAGGACATATCTTAATAGAGTTCCCTGCCAATGCTAGCCAGGAAGATTTAACCGCCGCTAAAAATCGCGCAACCAAAGTGGTAGAGTTACTTAATGATGGCTCTGATTTTGCTAAAATTGCGATTACTTCATCAGGTGATGCTAACGCATTAAAAGGGGGTGATTTAGGTTGGAAAAATATTAATGAAATGCCAACCCTATTTTCTGAATTAATTAATGACAAACCTAAAGACACAATTGTTGGCCCGATAAGAACAGGCTTAGGCTTTAGTATTGTAAAAGTGTTGGATATTCGTGGCAGAAAAGTGGTTGAAGTTGAAGAAGTAAAAGCCCGTCATATCCTTATTAAACCTTCAATTATTTTAAGCGATGCTAAAGCACAAGATTTATTGCAAGGCCTTTTAAACCAAATTATCGCTGGTGAAGCAACTTTTGAAGAGCTAGCAAAAGAACACTCTGAAGGCCCTACTTCAGTACGTGGTGGCGACTTAGGTTGGGCGGATCCAAAAAGTTACGACCCTGCATTTAAAGATGCTTTAGCAAGCATGAAAAAGGGCGAATACCATAAACCATTTCGTTCTTCTTTTGGTTGGCACATTATCCAGCTAGAAGATCGACGTTTAGTTGATGCCACTTCACAATTAAATGAAAACCGTGCTTACCAAATTCTATTTAACCGTAAATATGGTATGGAGAGTGCTCGCTGGTTAAAAGAAACCCGTGATGAAGCTTACATCGAGATATTCGAACAGGATAGCAAGTAATGACACAACGTATTGCCATTACCCCCGGAGAACCCGCTGGTATAGGTCCCGATCTAATAATTACTCTTGCTCAACAAAGTTGGCCTGTTGAAATGGTTGTCATTGCTTCAAAAGCATTATTGGAAGAGCGAGCTAAAGCGCTTTCTTTACCATTAACCCTGCTTGATTATGATCAAGATAAAACTGCACAGCCTCAATCGGCAGGGACTTTAACCGTTCTAAATGTTGACCTAGCCCAACCTTGTGTTCCAGGAACGCTAGATAGTGCTAATGGCGCCTACGTGGTAGAAACGTTAAGAGTTGCCAGTGAAAAAAACATCTCTGGTGAATTTGATGCAATAGTGACAGGCCCTGTACACAAAGGCCTAATAAATAAAGCTGGCATTGCTTTTAGTGGTCACACTGAATACTTTGCAAACCAGGCAAATTGCACTGATGTGGTCATGATGCTTGCTACCAAAGGTCTGCGAGTAGCGTTAGTAACAACGCATATTCCACTCGCTTACGTATCTAAAGCGATTACTAATGAGCGCTTGCAAAAGGTGACTCGAATTCTACACCAAGATTTACAAGAGAAATTTGGTATCAAATCACCAAAAATTTATGCTTGTGGTATTAATCCTCATGCAGGTGAAGATGGTCATCTTGGTCGTGAAGAAATAGAAGTCATGGAACCAGCATTTGCAGAACTTCGGACTGATGGTATTGATATCATAGGTCCTTTGCCTGCAGATACTATTTTTCAGGAAAAATACCTGGCTGAAGCCGATGCGATTTTAGCTATGTACCATGATCAAGGTCTTCCCGTGTTAAAATACAAGGGTTTTGGATCTTCTGTAAATATTACCCTAGGTTTACCGTTTATTCGTACATCGGTTGATCACGGAACAGCACTTGAGCTTGCAGGTACTGGTACCGCAGACTCAGGTAGCTTTATTGAAGCAATGCGCAACGCCATCAACTTAGCTAGTAACAAATAGTTTAACAAAGAAGTAGTTATGAACGATAAAAAACATTTAGGTCATCAAGCCAAAAAACGCTTTGGACAGAATTTTCTTCACAACGATGCTGTTATCAGTGACATTGTCGATGTAATTAACCCCGAGCCTGGTGAAAACCTTATCGAAATCGGACCTGGATTAGGTGCATTAACCGAGCCCGTTATCGAACGAGCTGGTAAATTATCTGTCGTAGAATTAGATAGAGATCTTGCACATAGACTTCGTCATCACCCTTTCTTGGCAAAAGATTTAACCATCTATGAAACTGATGCACTGAAATTTGATTTTGCCCAATTAGCAAATAACGAAAAGCCATTACGAATTTTTGGTAATTTACCTTACAACATTTCTACACCGCTTATTTTTCATCTTTTAACCTTTAAAGATAAAGTGAAAGATATGCACTTCATGTTACAAAAAGAAGTGGTAGAACGTATGGCAGCAGGCCCACACTGTAAAGCCTATGGTCGTTTGTCAATAATGACTCAGTATCAGTGTCAAGTACATCCGGTGATGGAAATAGGACCAGAGGCTTTTAAGCCCGCTCCAAAAGTAGACTCTGCCATAGTACGTTTGATTCCTCATACACATATTGAGAATCCAGTTAAAGACATTAACGCATTAAATACAGTGTGTTTGGCCGCATTTAACCAACGTAGAAAGACGATTCGAAATACTTTTAAAAAATTAATTACTGAAGCACAGTTAGCTGAATTAAACATTGATGCTAATTTACGCCCAGAAAATTTATCTCTTGATGAATATAAGAAACTTGCTGATTTTATTGTCGATAACCCGCCAGAGGTTGCTCCAATAAAAGAAAAAAGGCATATGGCAAAAAATAAAAAAAGTAAATTTAATAACGACAGTCTCGATGAGGGCTCTGCAACTGAGGTAGAGTAATGGCAATTTATTTGGTAGGCGATATTCAAGGTTGTTTTAATGAGTTAACCGCCCTGCTAACTCAAGTAAATTTTAACCGTGATAAAGATATCCTCTACCTTGCGGGCGACTTAGTCGCTCGCGGCCCTAACTCACTTGAAACTCTACGCTTTGTTAAGTCCCTAGGTGAAAGTGCTAAAGTCGTTTTGGGTAACCACGACTTACATTTATTAGCCGTGCACGCTGGTCTAAAGAGAGCTAAAAAATCCGATTGTTTAGCAGCACTTTTAGCGGCCCCAGATGTTAATGAGCTAATGGACTGGTTAGCCGCACAGCCATTATTACAAAAAATACCTAACAATGACTCCTGCTCAAAATTAGAAAGTCAAAACCCCGAAGATTATGCTTACATGAGCCATGCAGGAATTTCTCCACAATGGCAACTAATCGATGCATTAAAGCAAGCCGAACTTATTCATAAAAAATTAGCAAGTAGTGACCGTAAGACTTGGTTAGCACTAATGTATGGTGAGCAGCCTAACAACTGGCATGATGCAAAAACTGACATTGAAAAATTTCGTTACAGCATTAATGCCTTTACCCGTATGCGTTTTTGCTTTTTCGATGGTTCATTAGAATTTACCCAAAAAGATGCCCCTGAAAATACCGCAGTCAGTAGCATAACTCCTTGGTATGAATTATCTAAAACGATTATTAACACTGCTTGGATTTTTGGTCATTGGGCTTCCCTTATGGGCAAAAGTTCAATTCCTAACATTTACCCTTTAGATACAGGCTGTGTTTGGGGGAATGAATTGACCATGCTTCGTTGGCATGATAAAAAATACTTTAAACAAAGTGCACAGCTAAATAATTAACAACGTTAATTGTACAAATAATCAAAGAATGCATAGCGGATATTTTTTCACTCCGTATAATGTTATAAATTGCTGGAAAATAAATTAAATATTTCCTATTTCGCGCCGATACAAGCTAAGCTTGATATATCAAAATAAATTAACGTACTAACTAGGCAAGTAGCCTACCAATTGGGTGGATTCTATGAATTTAACTGTAGCTGTAAAAATAATTGGTGGCTTTGCCATTATCTCCATTTTACTGATAGTCATTAGCGTTATATCGTTATCTAACTTAAATACCATCAGTGAATCAACTCAGCAGCAAAATACTCTAGCGATTCCAACACTTAAAGCCAGTAATAAACTTGCTCTTGAATTGAGTCAAATGAGTAATTTGACACTAAAAGGTTATTATCAAGCTGATCTTAACTTGTTAGCTGAAGAGCTTAAAGATTTTAAAAATATCGAAGTATTGTTTACCCAAGAGTTATCAGAGTTAAAACAAACCGTAGCTACTGAGCAGAACTTATTGGCGAACCTATCTAAAGTCGATAGCCTTTATGCTAATTTTAACAGTGCGAGTATCGGCTTGTTTAGTAATCATAAAGTCAGTATCGAACAAAAGAAACTGTTAACAGAAAAAATTGATACGCTAGAAGAGAAGGCTGATGACACAGTGATGCTACTTTTAGATCTAGCAGATCATGAGCTTGCTGACACTAAACTCCAACGTGCAATAAGCTTAAGTGAGCAGTTAGAAAACCAGTTTAACTCTATTGTCTCTTCTTCTTTCGAATATCGTGACATTATAGATGATAGTACCGCGCAACTTATCGAGAGTGAGCTATCTCGTAGCCTCAATGAAGCAGAAGCTTCGGTAGAAAACATCATTGCTGAATTGAATGTACATGATATTGAAGACGTAGCTCAAGAAGTACTATCCGCTTTCAACGACATACAATCTCTGCTATCTCAACAAGATGGCATTATGGCACATAAAGCAAAGCAACTTGATGCCAACAAAAAAGCGACGGCTATGTTAGCAGAGGAAGAGAAATCAGCGAAGCAAGTTAACAGAGTATTAGATAAGCAAATTGAACTAGCAAATCAAACAACTATTAAAGCCAGTCAACTAGTAGAAGACTCTGTTAGCAGTGGTAGTACCCAAACAACCATTATCATGCTCATATCCATTGTTGTCGCCCTGATTATTGCCCGAATCACACTTGTTGGTATAACTCGACCACTAGCGCGCGTTAATGAAATGCTCAATATTGTCGCTTCAGGTGATCTTTCAATGAAACTAGATGAAAGTGGTAAAGACGAATTTGCACTACTATCAAGAAACTGTAATTTATTGATTGATAGCTTACGAAACTTAATCGAAAGTATAGTTAACCGCTCAGCACAACTTGCTGCCGCTGCAGAGCAAACGTCAGCAGTTACCGCGCAAAGCACCACAGCCATTGAAGAGCAACGTAATCAAGTAGAACAAGCGGCCTCAGCAACAACTGAAATGAGCAGTACCTCACAAAGCGTACTTTCAAGCGCCAACGAAGCTTTGAGTGAGATTAAGCATGCTGATGATGAAGCTGAGCGTGTTAAGGAAATTTCAGCAGTGGGTAGAGAAACGATTGAACAATTAGCTGATGAGGTTGAATCAGCTGCTCAAGTTATTAACCAATTACAGCAAGACAGTGCATCAATTGGCGGGATTTTAGATGTTATTCGTGGCATTGCTGAGCAAACTAATTTACTGGCGTTGAATGCGGCTATTGAAGCAGCACGTGCTGGAGAGCAAGGTAGGGGCTTTGCTGTAGTTGCAGATGAAGTACGTACTTTAGCCAGTAGAACACAAGAGTCCACCTCTGAAATTCAAACAATGATAGAAGCATTACAGACCGGCGCGGGTAAAGCGGTAACCGTTATGGATGCAGGTAAAGCTAAAGCCACTGAATGTGTCAGTCAAAGTGAAAAGGCAGACCAAGCGCTCGAAACAATAACTCATGCTGTTCATGAGGCATTCGATCGTAGTTCACAAATAGCCACAGCAGCTGAGGAGCAAAGTGTTGTCGCTCATGAAATCAGTGAAAATTTAGAATCGATTGTAACTATTGCAGAACAAACAACTGCTGGCTCACAGCAAACAGCAGCATCAAGTAGTGAGGTAGCTCGTTTAGCCGAAGAGCTGCAACAATCCGTACAAGAATTTAAATTATAGTGAAAAGTAGAAGCTACAAGTCTAATTCCTGATTAACTTGTAGCTTAAATCACACTTATGGTTGACATATGTCATCTTAACTATATAATGCACCCAGCTTGAAGTTAGTTTTATTTTTTTGTACACCATTTCGATGTTATCTCATGCTTATTTTAGATAAGATATCTGTAACACGTCCTGATTTATAAGTAATAGCAACTCTTTTTAGCAAACCCCTGGCAGTTTAGCTTTATAGCAGAACTGTTAGTACAATTACTCTTAAATATTTATAGGATACACATATGTCTACTACTACTGGTACAGTAAAATGGTTTAACGAAGCTAAAGGTTTTGGTTTTATCGAGCAAGAAAACGGCCCAGACGTTTTTGCTCACTTCAACGCTATCGTTGGTGACGGTTTTAAAACTCTTGCTGAAGGTCAAAAAGTTGAATTTACAGTAACTGACGGTCAGAAAGGACCTCAAGCTGAAAACATCGTTGCACTTTAATTTGCAATCATAGGTTAGTTATTCGATAACAAACCTATAGATGTTTAAAAAAGGACATACCTGCAAAGGATGTCCTTTTTTGTTGTCTGTAATTCCATATCTCTGATTATAGCAAGCCCACTAATTATACGATCACTTCTACTGGTCCCCCAGCTCAAATACAACACGCATAAAAAAAGCTAGAACACCTAATGCCCTAGCCTTCTTGAAATACATTACTCACAAAAGTGAGAATGTATTATCTATAATCATTTAAAGAGCTAATCAGCCTTGATACGGGTAATATCTGCACCTAAGCCCTGCAACTTACCTTCGATACATAAGTAACCACGATCAATATGATAAATACGATCAACTTGCGTTGGTGACTTAGCGACCAAGCCTGCAATTACTAGGCTTGCAGAAGCGCGTAGGTCAGTTGCCATAACCTGAGCACCATTAAGGCTAGTAACGCCCTTAACTATCGCTGTATTTCCTTCTAAAGCGATATTTGCCCCCATACGCTGTAATTCAGGTACATGCATAAAACGATTTTCGAAAATAGTTTCAATGACCGTTGCGGTACCTTCTGCTAAAACGTTCATCGTCATAAACTGTGCTTGCATATCAGTAGGAAAAGCAGGATGAGGTGCTGTTCTTACATCGACAGCCTTAGCTGGAGATGTCATTTCAAGTTCAATCCAATCTTCACCAGTCGTGATTATGGCACCTGCTTCTTGCAATTTACTTAAAACAGCTTCTAAGGCCTTAGGATCGGTATTCAAACATTTGATATGACCCTGGGTTACTGCAGCAGCGACCAAGAAAGTACCGGTTTCGATACGGTCAGGCATAACAGTATATTCCTTACCGTACAGTTCACTAACACCTTCAATAGTTAAGGTATTCGAACCAGCACCGGTAATTTTAGCGCCCATACTGATCAAACAATTAGCAAGATCAACAATCTCAGGTTCACGCGCAGCATTTTCAATAACGGTAATGCCATCAGCTAATGCTGCGGCCATCATTAAGTTTTCAGTGCCCGTTACACTAACCATGTCCATTAATATAGTGGCACCAGTTAAGCGACCTTGCTTTTTAGCAACAATATAACCGTCTTCAACCGTTATATCTGCCCCCATAAGCTTTAAGCCTTGAATATGCAAGTTAACAGGTCTTGCGCCAATAGCACAGCCACCAGGTAGGGAGACTTCCGCATGTCCCATTCGAGCCAGTAATGGGCCAAGCACTAAAATTGAAGCGCGCATGGTTTTTACTAAATCATAAGGTGCACGACAAGTATCAATGCTACTCGCATCGATCATAAGCTTGTCTTCGCTAAGCCACTCAGTTTTAGCACCTAACTGACCTAATAACTTAACCGTTGTTAAAATATCATTCAATTGCGGTACGTTACTAAAAACAACAGGTGTCTTAGATAATAGTGCTGACATCAAAATAGGAAGAGCTGCGTTTTTTGCTCCGGAGATCACGACATCGCCGCGAAGTGGTTTACCACCAATAACTTTAAATGCGTCCAAAATAACTACTACTTACTTAAAAGGATTAAAAAACATCGAGCCAGTATACACAAAAATGCCCAGCAGTAAAAAGCTAGGCATTAAAAAAACAAATTAGTAACACTATTACTAATTAATACTAACTATTAAATAATTTATCGCGTTTCCACTGTGCTTTATTAAATGTTTTCACAGTAATTGCGTGGATTGTGCCATCTTTTATAATCTCAGCTAATGGCTTAAGCACAGCTTGTTGACGTTTAACACGACTTAAGTCGTCAAACATATCACTGACTGCATTAATTCGGCATTGTGAACCGTCAAAAGTCACATGTACTTCATCAAGTTCAAGTGCTTCATTTATCAATTTACTTACTAGTTGTTCAATATCACCTGCTTCCAAGAGACTCTCCATTATTCTTTGTTTTTTGTAATACTAATCACATGTTATAGGTAGCAAACCATCTACGCCACTTAAGATAATTAGTTTAGTTAATTTTTCAGGTATATTGCTAAAGCTCAAATGACAAGAGTACTTTTCGGCTTGCTCTAGAAGATAAAATAGCCAAGCTAAACCCGCAGTATCTGCCTTACTAATCTTACTTAAATCAATGTTAATTGCACCATGTGCAAGCCAATTTTCATACTCATTACCTTTGATATCCGCAACACTATGACGACTTAATTCACCAGAGATAGTGAGGGTACCATGATTAAGAACTATATTCGCTTTACTCACTATTTTACCTTACTAATCTCTGTTGCCGTTGTACTTACATTTTTCGCTGCCCTATTTTTAAAAACAATGTCTCGAGTGCTCTTGGTTTTTAATAGTTCGGTAACGTAAGGCAGTCCTTTTTGTCTAATAATACCACCTAACTCTGCTTGTTTAGAGTCGAGTAAACTAACCCCTTCGGCAACCATATCAAATGCTTGCCAATTTTTGGTCTTTTTATTAAGCCTCACTTTAAATGCCACATCAATATTATCTCTGCCCGGCATGATAATACGTGTATTTACTGCAACTATTTTTTTCCCCGCAAATGACCTTTCTGGGAAAAACTCAACTGCTTGGTTATCATATAAAGTAAATACCTGCGCATAAGAACTAACTAAATATTCTTTAAAAACAGGGACGAATTCGCGTCGTTCCGCATCTGTCGTTTTCTTTAAATGTTTGCCAATCACTTTAAAAGCTGAATATCTATAATTAATATAAGGCATCAGCTCTTCTCTAACGATATCTTTTAACAAGTTAGGATTTTTTTGAATAGCTTGTTGCTCACTAGCAAAACGTTTAAAGGTTTGTTCCGCTGCACCTTGCACCATTTGATAGGGATTTTTTTGGTCTACTAATATTCGTGTTGACTCTGCCGGCAATTCAGTTGTTTGAGAAGGTAATGTTACGGCTTCAACTTCCCCCTTAGCCATAGCACTATGGCTAAGCACAAGGGCAAGGCCAATAACCAAACTAACAAACATGTTACTTTTACAAGATTTGCTTATACTCACTAACTTACTCATCACCACTTCCTTGGCTAAATAAAAACTGTCCTATTAACTCTTCCAGCACTAACGCCGGTTTTGTGTCTTCAATAAAATCACCCGGCAGTAAAGTATCAACTGATTCATCGACAAAGCCCGGTTGAATACCTAAATATTGTTCACCTAACAATCCGGCGGTTAAAATTGCTACAGACGTCGCTTCTGAAAACTTATTATATTGTGTATAAATTTCAAGAGTAACCACGGGTGTATAGTCTTCTTCATCTAACGTGATATCACTCACCCGACCAACAACAACGCCACCAACTTTGATCGGTGAACGTACTTTCAAACCACCAATATTATCGAATTTAGCAAAAAGTTGATAACTTTCACTACTGCCGCCCATACCTGAATCAGCAACTTTAAGCGACAACATCAATAAGGCACCTAAACCTAATGCGACAAAAAATCCAACTAACAATTCTACTTTCTTAGACACCATGTCTTTCACCAACGCCTTGTAATAAAAATTTAACAATAAAGTTCTAACGGGATAACGATTAATAGTAATAGCTGTATCTGTATTAACTACTTAACGAACATTAATGCCGTTAAAATGAAATCTAAAAATAAAACTAATAATGATGATTGCACTACAGTAGAAGTCGTCGCTCGACTTATTCCTTCTGAGGTAGGTTCGCAATCATAACCTTTGTATACTGCTATCCACATAACAACAAAAGCAAACACAACACTTTTAATTATGCCGTTGAGGATATCTTTTTCAAAATCTACTTGGTCTTGCATTACAGACCAAAAAGTGCCGCCATCAACACCTAACCAGTCAACACCAACAACGTGAGCGCCAAGTATACCCACCATAGAAAAAATAGCGGCTAACAAAGGTAAGCTGATAAAGCCGGCCCAAAATCGCGGCGCTATTACTCGTCTTAATGGATCAATAGCCATCATTTCTAAACTTGATAGTTGCTCTGTCGCTTTCATTAAACCTATTTCAGCGGTGAGCGCTGAGCCGGCTCTACCTGCAAATAATAAGGCGGCAACCACAGGTCCAAGCTCTCGCAATAAAGACAACGCCACCATAGGGCCTAAACTGGCTTCTGCGCCATAACCTACGAGAATAGTATAGCCCTGCAATGCTAAAACCATACCAATGAAAGTACCGGACACTATAATTATCAATAATGACAATACACCAACACTGTAAAGCTGTTGCATTAATAAAGGCGTGCCTTTACGAATATTGGGTACATGCATTAATGCTGACACCAACAAAATGACTGCCCTACCTAAACCACTTATCATGTTGAGGGTTTGTTTACCTAAAAACTGTATCTGCTGCACTACTTGCCGCCTTGAAACTGATTCATTTATCTAATTCTTTATGAAGGTATTTTAATGAGTTCATCACGATAGGCAGGGGCTTCATAATGAAAAGGTACTGCACCATCAGCCTCACCTTGAATAAACTGCTGCACCAAAGGAGAAACATCTTGGCGTATTTGTTCAGGTGTGCCATGACCAATTATTTTCTTTTCGGCAACAATATAAATATAGTCTGCGATACTCATGACTTCAGGAACATCATGTGAAACAACAATCGAGGTTAATCCTAGGGCATCACTTAATGAACGTATTAAACGAACAATAACCCCCATAGAAATCGGGTCTTGGCCAGCAAAAGGTTCATCATACAAAATGAGTTCAGGATCTAAAGCTATTGCGCGTGCTAATGCTACTCTGCGCGCCATGCCTCCAGAAAGTTCACTCGGCTGTAAGTGTCTTGCTCCTCGCAATCCAACGGCTTCTAGTTTCATCAAAACTATTTTTTCAATGATGGACTCAGATAGTTCGGTGTGCTCTCTTATAGGAAAGGCGATATTATCGTAAACGGTCATTTCGGTGAATAACGCACCGCTTTGAAAAAGCATACTCATATCTTTGCGTGCTTCATATAAGTCAGGACGAGAGAGCAAGGGGATATTTTTACCGGCAAAAAATATATTACCACTTTCTGGTTTTATTTGACCGCCAATTAAGCGTAACAATGTCGTTTTACCAATGCCACTTGGTCCCATGATTGCGGTAACCTTCCCTTTTGGGATTGACAAACTGATATCATCATAAATAACTCGTTCACCTCGTTTAAAGGTTAAGTTTTCAATTTCAACCAGGTTTGCTTCAGGTGTAGAATTTTTCATGGTTCAACGTCACTGTTTTTTATTGCCTAAATCGATACCCGTTCTACTTGAAGGTGCAGGATTCAGCTGGAATTATAAACGCCTTTAGGCAAGGCATTGATTGAAGAGAATAGTTATTCTATCGTCGAAATCAATAACGTAGCATAAAGCATTTATAAACCAGCCCTTTTGGGGAAAACTGAGCAAACCATATTCGTTGTTACATTTGTTTTTAAGGGAATAACCCTTAACAAAAAAATGTGCCTTGATTATGATTTGCTCAGGCTTCCTGAAACGAGCATCTTCAAGTGGAGCGGGTATACAACATAAATTCTTTTAAGAGCAGTGATTTTACCTTAGCGATAACAATTCTTCACTAGAAATAAACGAATAATGGGGCAATAAGTGTTAAATTTTGCTGTTGATTTGTAAGAAATTGATCATATATGCTTAAAAGTAAGGCATAAAAAGTATTATTTGCCTCTAGATAGCATTATTTACTTCTTTTTTGCTCAACAACCAGCGACAATTTAAGCTTAACCTTGGAGTCATTAATGCTAGAACAAATTTTTATATTACTCATTGCCCTTGTCGTTTTAGTTTGGAGTGCCGATAAATTCGTTTTTGGCGCATCATCATTAGCGAGGAACTTAGGCATTTCACCCATGATAGTGGGTTTAACCATTGTTGCTATGGGCTCCTCCGCACCTGAAATGATGGTGGCGGCAACGGCATCACTGCAAGGTAATCCAGACACCGCCATTGGTAACGCTATAGGTTCGAATATAACGAATATAGCCTTAGTACTAGGTATTACAGCATTATTGCAACCTTTAACCGTTTCATCACAAACAATAAAACGTGAAATCCCCCTTATTTTAGCGGTAACCGCTTTAGGTTATTGGTTACTTATAGACAACCACTTTAGCTTTATAGAAGGCATAATCTTAATCTCTGGTTTTGCTATTTACATTATTTCGCTACTTGTTATCACATTAAAGAAAACAAAGGGTAAACCCAGCGATGACCCCTTAATTATCGAAGCAGAACAGGATGTTGCTCCTGCAGTAAGTATGAAGTTATCTTTATTGTGGCTTGGTGTAGGTATCATTTTATTACCATTAAGTGCGAGCTTTTTAGTTGATTCGTCTGTATTTATTGCTAAAGCATTCGGCATCAGTGATTTAGTGATAGGTTTAACGATTATTGCTATAGGTACCAGCTTACCAGAGCTCGCCGCAAGTATTATGAGTATTATTAAAAAAGAAGATGATCTAGCATTAGGTAATATAATAGGCTCAAATATTTTTAACATACTAGCTGTATTACCTATAGCAGGTTTGATCGCCCCTGGTGACATTGATCCTTTAGCTGCCAGTAGAGATGCACCTTATATGTTAGGTATTACTTTATTGCTATTTATTTTATGCTTTAGTCGACGCTTAGGTGCATTTAGAATTACTCGTGCCAAAGGTGCACTATTACTGTTAAGCTTTATCGCTTATCAAGTATTACTTTTTAGTCAACTATAATTATAAGAACTGATATAAGTTAATCATTATGCAAAACTTCAAACAGTTAGCAAAAAACGTTATTGAAATTGAACAACAAGCTATTGCCGAACTTGTACAGTATATTGATGATAATTTTGAGCTTGCCTGTCAACTCATGTTTCATTGCAAAGGTCGAGTCATCGTTATTGGTATGGGCAAGTCTGGTCATATTGGTGGAAAGATTGCAGCGACTCTTGCTAGTACAGGTACGCCTTCGTTTTTTGTTCATCCTGGAGAAGCTAGTCATGGCGACTTAGGTATGATTACTAGCGATGATGTGGTATTGACCATCTCTAACTCGGGTGAAACCGGTGAAGTACTTGCTATTATCCCTGTTATTAAGCGAATCGGTGCTAAATTGATTTCAATGACTGGTAATACAGACTCTACGCTAGCTAAATTAGCTGATACACATATTTGCATTAAAGTATCAGCTGAAGCCTGTCCTTTAGGTTTAGCACCGACATCAAGTACCACGGCAACCTTGGTTATGGGTGATGCTTTAGCCGTCGCTTTACTTAACGCCCGCGATTTTACCGCTGATGATTTCGCTTTATCTCATCCAGGTGGCAGTTTAGGTAAACGCTTATTACTTCGCCTAAACGATATTATGCACCAAGGTGAAAGGGTTCCAGTAGTTTCTGAACATGCACTTATCAAAGATGCGTTGGTTGAAATGTCATTGAAGGGCTTAGGTATGACGGCGATAATTAATGATGACAATCAACTCGTCGGCTTATTTACCGATGGCGATCTTCGAAGAGTATTAGATAATAGGATTGATATTCACAGTGATAATATCAGTTCAGTTATGACGCATGATCCTAGAGTGGCACAAAGTGATATGCTAGCCGCACAAGCTTTAAAGGTAATGGAAGACAATAAAATAAATGGTCTCATTATTGTCAATAACAACAACGAACCTGTTGGTGCAATGAATATGCATGACTTCTTAAGTTCAGGAGTGCTTTAGTGAATACTTTATATGGCAATGTCCAAAACAATATTTTAGCGAAGGCTCAGCAAATAAAATTATTAGTCTGTGATGTTGATGGTGTATTTTCTGACGGTAGAATATATTTGGGCAATGATGGCGAAGAGCTAAAAGCCTTCCATACTAAAGATGGCTTTGGCATAAAAGCCTTAGGTGCTAGTGGGGTTAATGTTGCTATTATCACAGGGAGAAATTCGTCAATTGTTGCAAATAGAATGAAAGCTTTAAATGTAGCGCACATTATTCAGGGACAAGAAAATAAACTTCCCGCTTTAATCTCATTAAGCCAACAATTGAACATTGATCTTAATGAAGTAGCTTACATAGGTGATGATGTACCTGATTTAGCTTGCATTGAAGCGGTAGGACTTGGTATTAGCGTATCTGATGGACATCCATTAGTCTTAAGAGGCGCAGATTACACCACCTTTATTAAGGGTGGTTTTGGCGCTGTGCGGGAAGTATGTGATTTGATTATGCAAAGCCAAGGCAGCTTAGTCAGTGCCTCAGGCGCAAGTATATGAATAGATTAAATAGCTTAGCGCTATTTGTCTTACTGCTTAGTGCACTCGTTTATGGCATTATTGAATGGCGTACTGCATCAATTGAACAAGATACCCTCATTGTTGATGAACAGCGTCCGGATTTTATCGCCGAGCAGTTACAAAGTAAAATTTTTAGTGACTTAGGCCAGCTATCGCATACTATTGAGGCAGAAAGAATGGAGCATTATGCTGACTTAGAAGTTAGTTATTTTGAATCTCCAAATTACACCTTGTATCCGCAAAAAAAAGGACTACCTTGGAAGGTCAGTGCGCAAGAAGCAACACTTTACAAAGACAATCGTGTAGAGCTAAAAAATCAAGTACATATTGAAGCAACAGAAATTGACAGTTTAATAAAAGAAATCTACTGCAAAACCATAGCATTAGATTTAAAAACAAATATCATTAGTTCAGAGCAATCCGTGGTTGTAGTCGGAAAAGACTTCACCATGTATGGCTCAGGATTAATTATCGATTTAAACACTAAACAAATGACCCTAACCCAGCATGAACGTACTATCTATAAAAAAATTGATGAAGACTAATTTAAGCCTAAATATGTTCCGCGTATTAGCACTAAGTTGTAGTGTCTTTCTTTTAACTCCTGCCGTTGCAGCTGATAAAGATTTTGAGCAAGAGATTACGATAAAATCTCAACGGCAAGCAGCCGACCTTAAAAACAAAATAGCCAGCTATCTTGATGATGTTAGCATCCGCCAAGGCTCTATCTCTATTACTGCAGATATTGTTAAAGTATTTAGTCGTGTTGATAAAACAACCGGCGAAAAAAATGATACATATGTAGCTAAAGGTAAACCGGCAATTTTTCAACAAATACTCGAAGATGGCAGTTTAATCAGTTTACAAGCCGATGAAATCACCTATCACCCTATGACATATACAATCACAATTTCAGGCAATGCCATAGTAAAACAAGCAGGCAGTGAAGTCAGTGGAAGTGAAATTACTTACAATACGTTAAGTGAAAGGCTAGAAGCAAAAAGCTCTAATAATCAATCTGTTACTACAGTATTACAACCAACTGTACTAAAGAAGCAAAAAGAAAGTCACGAAAAGTCGAAAATAGAAAAAAATACAGACAAAGAAATTGACCAAAAAGGCGAGACTAGTGGTAACTAACACAGAAGAAGACTCGCCAGTAAATACACTTATTGCCAGTGGTTTATCGAAATCATATAAAAGTAGACAAGTGGTTAAAAATGTAAGTTTACAAGTTGATGCTGGGCAAATTGTTGGTTTACTCGGACCAAATGGCGCAGGAAAAACGACTTCCTTCTATATGATCGTTGGCTTAGTTCCCAATGACGACGGGGCAATCAAACTTAATGGCCAAGACCTAACTCTCGCCCCTATGCATGAAAGAGCGCGTAGCGGTATTGGTTATTTGCCGCAAGAAGCATCAATTTTTAGAAAGCTTACCGTTACTGATAATATCATGGCGATATTACAAACACGTAAAGAACTTAATGAGACTCAGCGCGCTGAAAAACTCGAACACCTATTAGAAGAATTTCATATCTGTCATATCAAAGATAATACCGGTATGAGTTTATCAGGTGGTGAAAGACGAAGAGTGGAAATTGCTCGTGCATTAGCTGCAGATCCTCAATTTATTTTATTAGATGAACCTTTTGCCGGTGTTGATCCAATATCGGTTGGCGACATTAAAAAAATCATCTTACACTTAAAAGAACGAGGCATAGGTATATTAATCACAGACCACAATGTTAGAGAAACTTTAGACGTTTGTGAGCACGCTTACATTGTTAGCCATGGTGAAATTATTGCCCAAGGTAATGCAGATCAAATTCTTGCTAATCAAAAAGTCAGAGATGTATACCTTGGCGAACAATTCACGCTATAGTTACTCTATAAGTGAAACTATCAGCTAAATTGTAAACTAAGCTATAAGTTATTAACTCTGGCCTGAATAAATAATAAAAGTAGTTATATACTTAAAAATGTAACCACTAAGAATAATACATAGGAAATCACATAACCTAGATGCGCCCTACACTACAGCTCCGTATTGGACAACATTTAACGATGACCCCGCAATTGCAACAAGCGATCAAGCTATTGCAATTATCAACGTTAGAGTTACAGCAAGAAATTCAAGAAGTTTTAGAGAGCAATCCATTACTTGAGCTAGATGAAAAAGCTCAAAATGAAAGTAACGGAGAAGAAAACAATCTCGAAGAAGCTTTTTCAACCAACACAAATGAAACAACAACTGAAGCAACAACGGAAAAAATAACAAACGACGGTAGCGAAGATCAGCAGGCAAGTATTGATGAAATCACTACTACTGAGGCTATGGAGAAAAGTGATATACCAGAAGAGCTGAATATCGATACTACCTGGGAAGATAGCTACAGTGCTGGTGTATCAAATACCGGCGCAGTAAGCAGCCCTGCAGATGATTTTACTTATCAAGGTGAAACCACTGACTCCATACAAGATCACTTATTATGGCAAATGGAATTAACCCCCTTCACTGAGACTGATAAAACTATCGCTATCGCTATTATTGAAGCAGTAGATGATGCGGGTTATTTAACTGTAACTCCAGAAGATATCTTAGAAAGTGTCGGTACTGAAGGCCTCGAGCTTGATGAAGTAGAAGCCGTATTAAAGCGTATTAATATGTTTGACCCTGTTGGTGTCGCCGCCCGCTCAATTCCTGACTGCTTACTTATTCAACTAAATCAATTTAGTGCTGATACTCCTTACTTAAAAGAAAGTAAATTAATTATTAATGAGCATATTGATTTACTCGGTAATCGAGATTACCGCCAGTTAATGCGTAAAACAAAATTAAAAGAAGAGCAGTTACGTGAAGTAATGCGTTTAATTCAAACTCTTAACCCTCGTCCTGGCGATGCGGTAATTAAAAGTGATGATCAATATGTCATTCCCGACGTTTCTGTAGAGAAAAAAAATGGTCGTTGGGTAGTTGAATTAAATTCGGACACAGCACCAAAATTATCGATAAATCAACAGTATGCTGCAATGTCTAAAACGATGAAGTCCTCAACTAACGATGGGCAATTTATTAGAGCTAATTTGCAGGAAGCTAAGTGGTTTATTAAAAGTTTAGACTCTCGCAATGATACATTACTTAAAGTATCTAACTGTATTGTTCAACGCCAGCAAGGCTTTTTAGAACATGGTGCTGAAGCGATGAGACCTATGGTACTAAATGATATTGCTGAAGCGGTTGATATGCATGAATCCACCATATCACGTGTTACCACGCAAAAGTATATGCATACACCCAGAGGTATTTTCGAGTTGAAGTACTTTTTCTCTAGCCATGTCAGTACAGAAAATGGCGGTGAGTGTTCATCTACAGCGATTCGCTCTTTAATTAAAAAACTTATCTTAGCAGAAACACCTGCGAAACCGTTAAGTGATAGTAAAATGGCTGATTTATTGGCCGAGCAGGGAATAAAAGTGGCTCGACGTACCATAGCTAAATACCGAGAATCATTAGCAATACCACCGTCAAACCAACGTAAAAGTTTACTTTAGAAGACTACAATAAAAGGATCATGCTTATGCAAATTAATCTTTCTGGACACCATGTTGAAGTAACGAGTTCATTACGCGAATATGTCGATGCAAAATTCTCAAAATTAGAGCGACATTTTGATCACATTAATAATGTTCATGTGGTACTTACCGTAGAGAAACTTAATCAAAAAGCTGAAGCTAACGTTCATATGAATGGTAGTGAAGTATTTGCTTCAGCAGTAAATGCCGACATGTATGCCTCTATTGATACCTTGGTTGATAAGCTTGATAGGCAAATCCTTAAACATAAAGGTAAAATATCTCAGCATTAAACAGAATTATAACCATTGGGTTAACCCGATAGAGAACGCTTTAAAATAATTAAAGTATATTAGAACAGGCGCCCTGACCTAAATGATTTAGCGTTAATAGGCGCCTAAAAACCATTACCACTACCATTATTATGCAATTATCCGAAATATTAACAACAAGTTGTACTCGTTGTCATGTAGCAATAACCAGTAAAAAACGTATTCTAGAAAAAATTTGTCAACTTGCCGCTATTCACGTCTCTGACATAGAACAAGATGAACTATTAGAAAGTTTACTCGATAGAGAGAAAATGGGTAGTACCGGCATAGGTAACGGTATTGCCATTCCTCACGGTCGATTGCCTAATTCGAGTAAAGCGGTTGCCGTATTAATAACAACCGAAAAAGCTATTGATTTTGATGCCATAGATAATAGAGAAGTAGATATTTTTGTCGCCTTATTTGTACCTGAAAACAGCTGCCAAGAACATTTAAATACCCTACAAAATATTGCAAAGTTATTTAGTGATAAAAAAACAATCAAACAAGTTCGAAAATGCAATGATGATCAAA
>Ga0209292_1002820_pt1 | contig 19602 bp, 20 predicted proteins | sample GOMGulsemesocosm_2_FD_184634 | JGI IMG/M metagenome (GOLD analysis project Ga0209292, IMG submission 184634) | Methane-oxidizing microbial communities from mesocosms in the Gulf of Mexico - GOM9C Gulf of Mexico (SPAdes) (version 2) | ecosystem: Environmental > Aquatic > Marine > Cold seeps... | reverse complement strand
TTCATATAGATAACATAGCGCTCGTTAGTTAATACAACTAACAAAAGCTCGCTTAGCTCAGTTGGTTAGAGTACTTGCATGACATGCAAGGTGTCACAGGTTCGAGTCCCGTAGCGAGCACCAAATTATATGACTAAGCCGTTTTACTTTATTGTAAAGCGGCTTTTTTATTGCCTGCTATATCAAAATGTTAGCTACTACTTATCTACTATTACTTCACAGCACACTTCAAAATTAATTCGGTAAATTTTAAGAAATCCCCTCAAAGAAATACCAATTTACTACGGACGTCCGGAATTGTCACTACGGACGCTTTTATTAACTATTAATTATTCTGCTCCTTTTGATAAATATATCATTAACTTGCTGTTAGGTATGAGGTAACATGAAACAATCTAAACTAAATCTTTGAAGTTTTTCATGAGTATTAAAGCATTTGATATTGAACCAAAAATAAAACCGGATATGTCTAAATACCTTATCCATATGACAGGTAAGGATGCCCTATGCAGTATATTAAAAGGAGGAAGGAGGAAAGGTGAAGGTTTAATAAAATCTCAAGTGCCAAATGGATCCAAGGGTGATAATTTTAATAGCAAGATCTCATGTTTTACAGAAACACCAACATTTGCTTTAGGTGGTTTTATTACTATATCAAAACGCAGAGCTTCTGAAAATATGATATTTGGGATAGGATTTCGCAAAACTTATATGGTAGAGAATAATGTCAGGCCTACTATTTATCTCGACAACAGCTTACTGTCAAAAATATTTTCACTAAAAAATAATGATATTAATTCTGACGTAAATAATGTCATACACACAATTAAGTCTTTAGCTCACCCTCTAGGTGAAGCCTCAAATAGACAAGGTTTCACCTGGGAAAGAGAGTGGCGCTTTATCGATGATAAGGGCTTCTTTTTTGACCATAAGGCTATTGAAGTGATTTTCTGTCCGGAAGAAGAACAACATGATTTAAAATATTTACTTGGTTCACATTCTAAACGAATCAGATTCATTGACTCGTGTGAGCAATATAAAGAGTATACAAATCACATTCAACATTTTGATGCTAAAGAACGAATTATCGATGAATCAAAAGCTTTTGATTATTCTGAAATAAAAGAATTCCTAGAAAATTATGACAATCATCTTGAAGAGTTACAGGAATATAAAGATTATTTACAAACGTTAGAGAATAGTATTGAGGATATAGAAAAATATATTTATGAGATTAGTGAGTGGAAAAAGTATATAGATAAACATACTGCTGAATTTTGCGGACACTTTTCTAAAAATATAGTTATAAAACAGGGGTTTGGTACGATATGCAAAGATTGTTCAGAGGATTATGATCGTGGACTTTCAAACTTTGTGTCGAAAAATTAAGCATTAAACTAAACGTTAGTCCATCAAAAATTTAAAGTTCACGACAAATTTAAACGGTTGGGGTGACGACCCAAGCAGCCACACCTCGGCACATATGAATACGCTGCAAGCTCATATATACTGGCCGTTTCAACAAATTACACATTGTGAATGTATTGACAGATTGTAGCAGTTCATGTAGCAATATCAATAGGCACTTAATCTGCACTATAAACACTAATCTACCTGTTAAATTAGACTATTTCACGGGTAATAACACTTGTTTTACAACCTTATCCCCCTTCCGTAGGGTAGCGGACACTAATAATCCCTCAATTCACAGTGAATTGAGGGATTACATTTAGAAGAAACATACTTATTGTACAACTCATTAAGTCACTAGCTGCCACAAACCGGAAGTTAGCATGTGAAGGGTAAAAGCTTGTTCGGATTAGATTTTGTATCGGTAACGCCCGCATTAAGCGGACTAAAATTGTTTGCCAAACTTGTTGAGGAACGAAACATGGCAAACTGTTTTAGTTCCGTTTAAATTGTTTGTTATAGGGCTATTTTCGAATGATTTTTTCTTTATTTGCATGGGATAAAAAAGCTAGTTTTGATTGACTACCCGCTGGTTTAAAACTAGAACTGTAATTCGCCTTTAATTTTATAATTGATGCTAAACCTCCAGCTATTGCGCCGACGGGCAACGTGAATGCATTTGTGAAAAAATCAAAGGCGGCACCACTAGCAATACCATTTATTATTTTCCCACCGTCTAAATTGAACTCAGTAGAAAAATCGAATTTAGACGTTCGTTCCCATTTTTCATTTGTTACGATATCTAAATTATTAATACAAGTTTGTAATTCTCTGATAGCAATACTAGAACCCAGCTCACGATCAGGACACTTTAAAGCCTCAATATATGCTTGTTCAATAGTTTGATGCAGTGCGTTAAGTTCAGTTTTTCTTCGTTCTTTAAATTCCAATAAATCAACAATTGGAGTGTTGCCATCTGGCACAGGTAGAAGGTTAATTAACTCAAACCTTAGTGAGTGTTTAGAGTCGGTATATTCTTTAGGAATAATCAGTTGGTTACCAATTTGATGAAGTACCCAATCTGTTTTTTTGTCTTCTTCAATTAGCTTTTTAGCAACTAAAGACTGTGCGACGGCAAATGAGTGCCCTAAATCAGCACCACCAAACGAACCTTGAAAACCAACTCGTGGTCGTTCAATAACACCAGTTTCAATTAGTAATGCTTCCTCTGGCACACCTACAGAAACAAGATTACTATCAGGTATAATGATCTTATCCCAATACAATGCATAGTAACGAATTTCCTGAGGAGATAGACTTCTCTCCATAGTAAAACCATTACCATTTATATTTATGATTGCTGGATTTGCTACTACGCCTCGATTCATTAAATAACTCCTTGGTGGACAAGCCTTATAACGCCCTGTTAAGGGACAAAAAATAGTTTGCTATAATGTTGAGGAACGAAACAGCAAACTGTTTTTTGTCCCTCATGAACAGCTTATAGGCAAACTTTCTACTTGCCAAAAGTCTCTTTCATTAAACTTTTCCCTGCGGTTTCATATTGAGAATGAAAGTGGTCTTTTAGAAACTCAACTAACTTTATAAATGAATCAAGTTTCTCATCCAAAAAGTGATTAGTTCTAGAAAATAAAGGGATTATTGATGACTGATATTCTTTTTGAGGATCTTCTATAGCATAAAGGTCATGAGTAAGTTCATCACTTACATCAATGTGTGCTATTAACTTGTGTCGCAGCACTTTAATACTATTGTGGATTACTAATTGACTTTCATCGAAGATATTATCAGCATCGATTTTTTCAGACATTCCATTTCCATGCATAAAGAATTTAAAATATGTTATGCAAGCAGAAGTGAAATAAGCTCGAGTATCTCTAGCGAAGCTTTCAGATTCATCTGTTTTATCATTTACGGAAATAGTATTATTATCAATTAGTTCTTTTAATTTCTTCAACCAGTAAATTGAATCTTCGAGTTCTGTACAAATCAGTGCATACTCTTTAACAAGCCCAGCTGCTTTAGAGTCTAGTACGCGACTGGTTAATTGCCTTCCACCTTTGACGAAGACAATTTCTTCCTTTTCATTCGTCATAATTTCTAGATTATTCATACTGACCATATAGGTTTGCCTAACGCCGCATTAAGCGGCAAAAACTTGTTGGCTAAAATATTGAACGGAGTGAAAATAGCCAACGTATTTTTGTCCGTTTGAATGCCTTGTTAGTTGCGTTTTAACTCCAACTTACTACTTGTAACAATATCTTCAAGTGCATTTCGAAAGCTAAAATAGCCGTCAAAGTTTTTACCGTTGGTTGTTAATTTTAAAAAAATAGCGCCTTGTGAGAAAACTTTACGATCCTTACTCCGGCAATTTAAAGTTAAATAACCTTCCCAATATTCACCTATTAATTCGTAATCGATACTAAAGTTTTTCTCTGGTGATTTATGAACAAAGTGTAGAGATCCAGTTACGTTATGTGCATTCTGATTTAGCGCTAAAGAAAAGCTTGAGAGCGTTTCATTTTCTTTGTCTTCATAATCTTTTTGCCATGAACCAGATATATCAGCTCCTTGATAGCGTGCACTTTGGTATACCGGTAATAAAGTTTTAAACCAAACAACTTTAAAAGTAAAAATGGCTAAGGTTGTTAAAATGCCCGCGGTCACACCGAGCAAAATTGTTTCAAATGGTGACATACTTTCCTTACGCAACTAACAGCTTATTAGACGAGAAAAGACATTTTTTTCTACAAATCATTAACCGTCTGATTCATTTATAATAGAAATGAATTTACCCTTATATTCCTAGTATATCAAGTGGTTATTGATTTCCATTAATGAGTTTTTGAAGAAAGAATGTTTTTATCTCGTTTTCTCGGGCGAAAGTGTGCAAAAAGCATCAGAAAATATTTGGCAAATAATTTGTAGCTAACATCTCCAATGCGCACAATCGAGACTAATTTATTTTGTCATTATCCCTTAGCTTTAAGTACAACTCATCATACTCAACCATGTCTTTTTGCATTATAATAAGTAAAGGGCAATGAGGTACAGAACAGAAAGAACCATCTTCTACACGATAATCATCAGGCTCACACCACTTTTCATCATTGCATTTTTCACACTGGTCAAAATACGGTATAAGTAGTGAGGATAGTACTTGTTCATCGGTCCAACGTTTAAAAATTTTACTTGTATATGTTTGTTTCGACATTTGGATTTTTCCTTATTTTATCTAGTTGAGCAGCATACCGACACCAGTTAGCTAATTCTCTGATTAGCCATACTAGTTTAGGGTCTGCTTCGTTAATTGATTTGTATGTATTGGTGAGAGCTTTACTTTGAGTAAACGCCCTAGTTACTGAATAGGGAACCGAAAGGCTCTCTAACTGTCTTCGTGAAAAACGTTTTTTGCTGATGAGGCAGTCAAGCTCTAAGTAGTGCAATAACTCATACTTAGCGCGTTGCTCCTCAATTCCTGAAAATCTTGCCATTTATATATCGACCACCTCCTCAAGTGTTTCGTGTGCATCTACAATATCTGATTCTAGTTCGAATCGTTTAGGGTTTTGGTCTATTAAATCCATTAATCTATCATGCTTATTCAGTCGTTCTTTTTCTTTACGATAACCGTCAGAATTTAATGAGCGTCCTTTCAAAGCTGCATCCAGTTTTCCTTTCTGTTTAGGTCTTGTACCAGAAGTGAAGCCAGCGTTATCAAAAAAACCACCATCATCAATACCAGCTAACTTTATGTTCCTACCAAATGTACCAAAGCGTTGGCCGAATGATGCTTTCGACATTTGGTCTTTTTGTACCCAATCATATAAAGCCAAAGGGCAATGAAGAGAGAAGCCTTGTTTAGAAGAAAGTGACTCGTATTTGGTCACTAAATTATCTGCCTTTGTCCACTTGAACCCATTAACAATTTTAAAAACCTCTTTACTATAGGTTGAGCGCCCGTCCTCCCCAGCTTTACGATAAACGGGTGTTTCAGTAGTGCTTTGTTTAACTTTTATGGGGTCGCCTTTTATAAATGTTACTTTTGCTCCTCTAGCACCTAATCTAACCGCTGTATCATAAGGTCTCACTAGTAATTGCTGCCTTACGTCTTCTTGAATCATCACTGTAGCTTCATCGAAAGCCGTTGGATTATCTACAGGCTTTGGTACTGGTATCGTCAATGTATTTGTGAATATATGTGCTCTTTTCCAATGCCGCTCCCTTGATAGGAATTGAACAATATCTCTAGATACAAAGCTGTTACCAAGAGCAATTGAAAATACTTCATCAAAATTATTAACAAATGAAACACCGCTTTTCAAAATAGGCGTACAAAATAATAAATTAGTGTTATCTGCAAATTCACGGGGGTTCTTCCGAAATTCTATGTGGGACTCTTCAGCTTCAGTATCTCTAGAGAAAAAGTAAGAGTTATCAGGTAAATTTCTTAGCCGCTTTTGTGCTATCTCATGCAAGTAGTTTTTGTCATCTACAATCACTAAGCATCTCTTCTTTTCGTCTAATGCTTTTTGAAGCTCTATCAACACATCAGCCTTAGTTTCGTAAAGATAAGCCTCTCGTCCTACAAAATCCTTTTTCATAACATTACGTTTATGGCAGGTTAATTTTGTGCCCAAAGTCTTCTCTAAAGCATTTATAGTAGTCTCGGTATTATCTGCATCAGTAAGAACAACATAAGACGAAGCTTTAATTCCAAGTGCTAAAGGCTCTAAAGCTCTTTCCTTCTTCTCTATTGAGTCAAATTCTAACCAAGACTTAATTGACTGGTGGGATTCATCAATGAACAGCACATCGAAGGGTTTTTCATACATTCGCTCAGTAACTTTGTGCAAGCTATGGATAGTAGTGGATATGCTGTCATGTTCTGATAAATCTGCACCGTTTGGGACGTCCATATCTACAGGGTATGCATTGAAATCACCTGCATTTTGATGAACTAACAACCTTGTCTGACCAACGACCAAAGAAGACTTCCCTTTACAAAAATCAGTCATAGCTTGAGTTTTTCCTATCCCCGTTGTGCCCTTAATTAGATTAATGGTTTTACCATCTTTATTATGAACGAGGTCTGACAAATCAATATACTCTCCATTTGGCAGTACTAGCGGTCGAATACCATAAAAAGGGTCTTTACAACGAACTTCCACATATTCAATAGCGCTTTTTGACTGATTAGCCACTCTATCTGCTACCTTTCCACCCCTTGCTATTAAATCAGCGTTCATTTGCGCTAAAGTTACAGGGGAATTACCTGAAGAGATTGCATCGACATAAGCCCAAAAACTTCTGATATGGCTATCGGAAGACACATCAATTACCTTTGTTCTTATTGTTGTATCTCTTAATTTTAGACTGTTAGCACTTGGTTCAAAGGGGTCTCGCCTAATCTTATGCGTTGAAGTGTATTTCTTTTTACAAACGAATAGTTCGTCACCTTCAAAGGTAAAAATCTTAGCCTCTTCTGATATATCGACTCCTTTAGGTCTAGCGGAAAAGGCTATTTGACCTGCATTTTTACTGAGTGCTTTGTCAGCTATAGGTATGTTGTTCTCACAATATGAAGCCCACACGCCATGCTGTATAGGTTCGGACAACTTAAAAAACACATGAAACTTGATTGCACGCTCTGTTGCCCAACTGGAAGACATTTTTACCACCCTACTAGTGTAATAAAGTTCACGCGGTAAATGCTCCTCTAATATGCTGTTTACCTGCTCTTCAAGTGGTCTCCCATCATTCCTTATTACCTTACCTTCGATTTCATCAATATCAATAATACCGATTAGGGATTCGCTGTAATCATGCCCTAATAAGGTTTTACTTCTAGATGGGACTGTCCTGTTGTGGGGTAACTTTGTTGGCCAAGTAAGCAGTACCTCATTTGGCTTATCAAATAGTTGCGTTAATATCCTTGATAGGTCTTCGGTGAAATTACCAATAAGGTAGTGTTGAACTGTATGTTTTCCAGTACCTACTTCTGGTCTTTCTTTGTCTTTTACTTTTCGATAATAGCTATTTCCACATATAAGCGTAGATATTTTATTATACTTTCCCATACATTAATGCCACCTCATAAAGCTCTATTTCGCGCAGCTTCAAAAGATACTTTTGATTTGAAAACCACCAACGAGCATTTGGTATTCCTAATTTTATTAGCTCCGTTATGGCTTCCTTATATACTGAATAACTTACGTGCTCTCTGACCCTTGTATATGGCATGTAATACCCTACTTCTGTGTATATTCTTACAATTTCATTAATGGTTAATTTCTTAGTTAGTTTCATGTTCTTAATCTCCTTGATTTCTAAAATCCTTATATCAATATTTTATAATTTCACCGAAAAGCCTTTAAACAGGTCGCTCTGAATCGTTTATTGTTAATATTAGAGATAGGATTACTGTGGTTTGATTTTCATACGCTATAAAGGGAGTTTTTATTCTTCTAACAAAATCAGAAAAAATAAATTAGTGCGCATGAAAACGATAGGAATAAGGTATCTTATTTTTCAATTAGAAAAATCTAGTCGATAAGTTACATTAGTCTGGGTTTTATACTTTTTGATGCCAATAGGCTTAGTTATTTTTTGAAGTGTGTTAGGTGGAACCTTTAATCTATACACAATAAATAAATAGTTTAAATATAAGTACTTTAATGATTTTTTTTTTTGTAAAACACCTTTTAAATCAATAACTTATTATATCAAAAAACATACCGGGCAGTCAAGAACTTCTTTTATATCAATAACTTACCGCCCCTACCAAACAAATATATACATGGTGCTGGCGTCGAGGTAAACAGAAACCTCCCGACAAACCAGACATAATTTTCAATAAACAACAGTTGCTTTACTAAATATAAGACTCTCTTTTCATTAAACGAGAGCTATTTCTCACCCAACGACACCTATTTTTCACCATAACAGCGATGAACAACTAAAAGTCACATAAAACCATGTACTATTAAGTTAGTATGCGTACAACAAACTAATCCCTTATGCCACATGTGCTACAACTAGCTCAGGTAGCAGAATAGAAGTCATGGTTTCGACAAGGCTGGTCTCGCTTGTTCATAATAGGCACCGTAAACAAGAGGAAGCAAATATGAAAAAATATGGATACATAGGAGTTACGGAGACTGAGGTGTCACATGATTACAAGCGACATAAAATATTTCTTAATAGTATTGAGCAAGAAGAAATTCTAAGCCCACTGTGTAATGGCTTAATATTTGAAAAAACGTTTCGTAAGAAGTCAACTATGGGAATTGACAGATTAATAAATAAGCTCAAAAAAGGTGACACAATTGTAATCTGTAATCTTATATTTCTTGCAAGGGGCATAAACCTATTGTTGGAGCGATTACAAAATATTGAAGACAAAGGAATAGTTCTGGAGATTCTAAGTATAAAGGAAAGCAGTTTAATTAGTCATGCAAAAGCAATTAGCGAGTTTAATAATTTTATTGCTAGCTCAAATATTAGCAGAGCGATGAGAAAGAGAAACTTTCAAAAGAGCGGGAATATACACGCCACTCACAATAGGAGTGCTATAAAATCATGGAGAGTCCAACATCATATAAAAGTAGAGCATGTCACTGAAAATAAAACAGTAATTGAGCTAGCTGAAAAATATAATGTATCAAGACAAGTTATTTACAGAATATTAAAGAAGGAGGAGTTTAAAAATGTTACAGATCACTTACCTAGGAATTACAAGTTATGGAGTTTTGAAGAATGTAAAAGACGAGTGAGAATTAGTACTCCCAAAATCGTAGGTGGACTTATCGAAGTAGTATTTACGCTTAGTGGGGCAATGACAATTTACACATTCCGCACTAAGAAACGTAAACCTAGTTATAAATGGGAAGAGGAATTTTTGGCTAAGCCAAATGATGAATTAAGAGAAATATTTACAAACGCAACAGGGGTGAATTACCCCATAACAAAAGAGGAAGAAAACCATGAATAACCAAGCAATAGAAAGTAGTGGCGCGACAGTAACAGGCAATACTCCAACAACGGAGTGCTTAGATATACCTGTAGAAAAAAATATACAAACAGAGGCTGTAGACATTTTTAGTGAAATTAGGATAGGTAATTATAAACCTACCCCTATCGCAAAATGTAACCTCAAGGAATTACGTACTCGGCTATCAGTTAGATTTAGTGACGGCTCAAACAATAAAACATCTGCAACAATAAGGTTAGGCGGCAGGGTTTCGCTTTTGATAGGGGGTAAAAAATCAGTTGTAATAGAACGTGATTCTCACACTGAGGAGGAAATACTACAAATGGTACTAAAATCACCTGAGGCTGTGCTAGATGACCTGCTAATCGACGCAAAAAATCGGTACATAGCCTCGACAAAAAAATCAAAGCGAACTAGAAAGTCAGCTGTTCGCCTAAAGCTAGCAAAAGAGAGTAGAGAAACCAAACGCGATACAAGCACAACAGCTTACTTAACATCTAAATTGGCTCTAGAAGAAGCGCAACAAGCTATCAATGATGCAGGACTTTAATAAAATGAAAGAATCAATAACAGGAGATAACAAAATAATAGAGGATATTTTGAGAAAAGAACTAGGAACTAATTTTGACGAACGAGCCCTAGAACTTTTATAAATACAATTTGTGTGAGCTGTAACTCACCCTGACAGTATATACTCAAAAGCAATAAATAGAAAAGCCCTCAACAAAGAGGGCTTCTTTTTTAAATAATATAACCTAATAATTTGACGCTTAGCACCCTATTTTTCATAGTTCGAGTATAAATAAGCTCGTCAAACTAAAAAGCGAGACCAGTCGACTTATCCGTTTTATCTAAGCATCTTCTGTAACTTAAGAGAGCTCTTCTGGCTAAGAAGCAGAATAACAATAATGATATAAGATAAATAGTCGGAGGCTCGTCAACAGTAGTGACTGAAACTTTCAATGTATCGAAACTATTAAGTGAAATGTTAGATGTTATATGCTTTCCATTTTGAGAACCATCGGGTACGTACTCGTACATCTGATAGAAGAATGAAGTACTCGTTGACGGGTGTTCCATAAAAGAAGAACCGAAACTGGATAACCCTAAACTATCAGAAAAAACAATATCATCTGCAAGTGTTGATAAATCTAATGAAAAATATTCACCAATAGAATGATTTGTATTAGGTGTGTTACTTATAGGTTCTCCATTTGCATACACCCCATTGTTTACACCTGAGCTGATACTGAGAAATTCATATAAAACACCTGACTCCCAAGTATCAAAAATTCCAACATTTGAGTTGAGAAAAAGATCAGGTGTTATCTCTGTAATATTCACACCTCTAAATTCTACCGAAAAAGTTAACCAAGAATTAATTGAATTAGACTGATAAAGACCATAGTCGGAGTCAATATCACTATCAGAAGGGGCTAAATCCATATCGATTGTGATTAAGACCTTAGCAAGCTCATTACTATATGAAGTACCTTGTACACCAAACAAGCCGTAATCATCTTGCGCGGTAGCTTGACCTGATAATTCGATATTAATAATATTGCCGTTGGCATGCAATGAAATTAAAAACGTAAGAATCAGACAAAAGAAGTTCCTAAAAATAATCATATAAGTTCCATTTATTGTTTTAATAGAGGGACTATACTCGATTATATGAATAATGTTTTAGTTATTATGAATCTAGACAGTTTCTTCCCTATAAATCTTATACAACTGATTCCTAGAACAACCAATTATATCTGCTATCTCATTTTTGGTCAGATTACTATTTTCATCATCCATCAGTTCAACAATACGTTTTCTTTGTTCATCGGATATTTGACGAGGCTTGCCAAACTTAACACCTTTGGCTCTAGCTCGTTCAAGCCCTTCTTGAACACGCTCATTTATTAGGTCTTTTTCGAACTCAGCAAAAGCACCTAACATGCTAAACATTAGTTTACCGCTACTGGTTGATGTATCAATTGCTTGATTAAGTACATTAAGAGTTGCACCTTTAGCTTCAATCATATCAACCAGCTTATGTAAGTCGGTTAAAGACCTTGCCAAACGGTCTAGCTTTGTAATTACAAGACTGTCCCCTTCCCTCAAGTAATCAATTGCTTTGTGCAACTCAGGACGGTCAGCTTTACCACCACTGAGCTTTTCCATAAATGTTTTATCACAGTCTTTCAACTGTTCTAGTTGAGAATCTAAGTTTTGGCTCTGTGTTGAACAACGGGCGTAAGCAATTTTCATAGTGTACTCTTTTATCTAGGAGTTAGATTACACCAATAAGATTACGATAAAGATTACACTATATCAAGTGGATTTTAGGATAAATAAGGAAATAAAACGGTGTAATCTAAACTGTAGTATTGATTACATCATAGAGGGGGCGGTTAGGAGACTACGTGGTACTTGTTATATATACAGGGGGACTGACACGTGTAACTTTGAAAATAATAAAGGAGTTATCGCCACAAAACGTCCTTTACTATTACAGCTAATTGACATATTGGATTAGATTTAGTATCGCCTTGTTAGAGTACACTCACTACAACGGGTTCTTTGTAGTAATAACATAAATAAAGCCCCCCCCCCTGTCATTACAGAAAAGTGCTTAAATCATCCAATTTGGATTAGCATCCAAGATCAATGTTCTCTTACTAATATACTCTAATAGTGAGGATTGGAAATGATCCCACAACTCCAGAGTTATTATATTCATGTGAAAATCGTTGAAGCCGCCAAACTCGTCGTCAACCTCGTCGTCAACCTCGTCGTCAACCTCAAAGTATTGAGCATCATAAATGGAATCAAATAAGCAGCAACTTTTCTCTATAGGTAAGATTGTCCATATACCAATTCTGATAACTTTAATCGATGTTATCTATACTACTCAATATAAAAGTATCCCAATGTCTACATAAGTTTAAATTATAATTGGCTATTCTCGTTTCTCAAAGAGTTCGCCAACAATAACTTTCCGTTTGAAATTATTGTTAGATTTAAAACTCACTGAAGTCTAAAGTTACAATCGATTTGCGATAACCGATTTTCTTAGATTCTACATAAGAAGAAAACTCTGAAATAAAGCCATCAACATTGATTGGCATATTTATAACTATAAAAGTACTTCCATTTTTTTCTTCTGCCGGTTCAATATCTACAAAACCATGCTCTTTGAGTAGCATGATTTCCCCATCTAGATCCGGAAATTTACATATTCGAATTAGTCTATTATAGCTAAAGAAAAAATGGTTATAGCTATGATATTTATATGGGACGTTTGCATCCTCCAATTCCCTCCGCTCTAATAAAAAAGCATAAAATTCTCTTGTTATCCTTGGCAACTGACTCAATTTATTTGCAAGAGCCTCGAAATGTTTTGATAAATCGGAGCTTGTCTGGTCATAAATAGAAATAACACCTAATTGATATTCATAATAGGCATTGAAATTTGAAAGTTTAGGTTTAGGAAGTTTTTCTATATATGAATTTATTGATGTGGCGTAATTCCCTTCTTCATCGGGTATTTCCAATTCGATTTTTACTCTTGCTAAATCACGACGTAATAAATCGTATATATTTTGAAGTTTAATTAGAGATAAAGAAATTGTTTGACGACATAAATCATCTATGTCCCAAATGTCAGACTTAGAAAATTTAATTTTTTTGCATAAACTTTTATTCAAGGTGTAAGTACCTTGCTTTGAGCCTATTATTAATACTATATTTCTTTTGTAAATAACACTTCGTTCTGATATCGCTGACAAGGTATTATTTATTTTTTCTGAAGTTTTCGTAGAAGTAATCTGAACACCTAAAGATTTACATTCGTCCTTAAGATCAATTCCGGGCTCATTGCTTTTCAGTTTTTCTGTATTGATATTATCTAGTGAATATGAGAAAGCTTCATTAAGGTAATCTTTAAACAAATCTTCTAGATAAATATTTAAATCTGTGAGCCCTAGTTTGCATCGAGTTGAAACTTGCTGAGAAATAGTAGAAAGTCCATCTACAATTTCTCCTATTAGATATCCACGAGTGATCATATTATTCCTTTGATAATGGCGCTTTGTTTAGCGACTAGATTATTGGCTAAAATTAGAGAAGAACGAGCAACCACCAACTATTTTATTGTCCGTTTAAGCTATTTGTAAGTGTATAAGCCTGACTCTAATAGAATTTCGCTTATTTCTTGTTTTAGTACAAGGTCATTAAATGATTCAGCCGCTTTATTTGCTGAATTAGCAAAACTCCATGCTTTATTGAAATCTTCTAATTCCATATAACGTTCTGCAACAGCTAAATTAATGGAGGCTACATATTCAGTAAGGTTGGCTTTTGTAGCTAGTTTAAGTGCTTTAAAATATATTTTAAGTGCATCGTGATCATTTTCTAAAGTGAAGTCGGCCAAAGTCTCCCATTGGAAAGGGTGATCTAGGACAGTTCCTTCATGTGTTTTACAAACATCTTTAATTTGGTTGTATATATGAAGTTCCAAATCAATATCATCATTATTAACAAGATCTAATGCGAGTTGATGGATTTTTTTATGATGAGGTGGTCGATTCATAATCTATACTCAAAACGCCCTAATAATGGGCAAAAAATTGTTAGTTAGAATGTATAGCGGGCGAAACCAGCCAACTGTAATTTTCCCCGCTTGAATATCTTGTTTAGGGGGCGGTTATAAGACAACCTCAGATATAGGTACTTTTAGAGGTAATCTCACGTATAACTTTAAGTTTTATATAGAATTATTAGTCTCTATATGAAAGAAGAGTTTTTCGCATAAATTAATAATATGTTCTGGTATCTCCCATTCAATATTACCATTATTCATTAACTCTACAGCTGTTAAACAGAACTTTACTTTATCTTTGATCGTTCCACTATCTTCAGAAAAGAGTCTTTTGTCATTTCCTACTTCTAAAGCTTTATCAATTAGTCTTCCAATCCCATCTTCAGAAGCTTTATAGTCATTCAGTGAAAGTGAATCTATTTTTGAAATGTCAATCCCAGCCTTAAATCTCGCCTGCTTAAGCTCAAATAGTGACTTAACAGTTTCCCTTAATATTTTTTCAGGTAAGTAGTTTTCTATTTCTTTTGCATCACATATATATAAGCGATCGCCTAATTGTTCTTCAAGGTTCTTAACTCGGTCTGCTTTACCTCGAATATCACCATCTGCAATTAAAAAAGCTGAACTACATATACTTAATGCTGATAAGCCTGCTACTTCCCCAGCATCTATATCGTGTTCATCAAATACCCAGTGAGTTAGTACTCCACCTTGATACTCAACAAATGCATAATGAGAGTTCTCGTTGAAATGTAAAATATTCTTGTATCTAGTTTCATCTGTCTCTTTTAGGTATTCTAGGTACTTTTTCATATAAGCTCGCAAGTAAAAACGATCTGTTACACCTTCAACCCACAATGTACAGTTAGATAGGTATACTGAGGATGGTTTAACTCCTAACTCAAGCAACAGATCTTTATCTTTACTTATTTCTCTAATTTCAAAAGTAGACTCTCCATCGTTAATAACTTTATTAACTTTGTTAATTGTCACATCAGTTCTATCATCAGCTAAATCAAATAAATGATTCGAATGTGTAGTCATTAAATACTTATGGTCAGTTTCATCTGCTAGAAAAATAGCTAACTTTCTTAAAAGGCCTGGGTGCATATTAATCTCAGGCTCTTCTATAAAGTAAAGCCTTGGATTCTCAGCTAAAAAACAATGTGAAGTGATTATAATTACTTGTTGTAGGCCATCACCTAACTCATATATAGGATATTGAGACTCATCACCAATTTTCACTGCTATTGTATCTTTTTTATGTTCTGGTATCAGAGTAATCTCTTTTCCTTCAAAGAAAACATCACTTAGCTTTTGTTCATAGTCTCTAATTTTCTTTCTCTGATTAGGCGCTCCTAACAAACATTCAACGAGTAAGTCATACAAGTGATAACCTGTTATTATTTGTTCTTGAGCTTGCTTATCTTCAAAATAATCTATGTTAGTTCTTTCTTGGTATAAGTCTTTATCTTCATCTAAAGGTCTTAAACCCCTTAATGTAGGAAAATAGAACCTTTCTGGGTATTTGGGACTATTTATTCCGCAGAATGGGTTTCTATTATTTTCATTAATAAAGGCATGAACTCTTTGGGCGCCTCTATGAACATCAAAGCCAATCTTATTATTATACCCATTATTTCTCGCAATCTTTAAAAACTCTTCTTCTAGGGTACTTAATTTTGCAAATTGAATATTTGATAAGATTTCCTCGCATATAAAGTCAATGGTTGAACTATTTAACGCATTAATAGCTACATTGCCATTTGGAAATAACTCTTTAAACAAATCAATATCTTTTGCGTAATCTTTTACATTAAAATCCCCGCTTATTTTTAATAGGTGAGGTTCTTCCATAAAAACCTGTCTCAAAAAACGGCTCTTTCCAGAGTTATTTGTCCCAATTAAAAAATTCAGCTTATTGATCTTTATGGATTTAGCCTCGGTTAACGTATAACCTTTCCATGAGTCTCCGTTAAACCACAATCTATCAATCACTATTAAAATTCCTTCTAAGTTTAATTCATTATTAGATCTTAATAGCTTAAGTATACCGTTCAGCTGACATTAATTACTACATAAATTCAATCAGTTAAGAAGAAAAATAGAAAGAGTAATTACGTATTGATATGCTTAGAAGTGTCAAACAAGCTAAATTTAGGTGTTAACTTACAGCTTGATGCTGTTGCAGAGGTTGTTAAAGGTGTGACTACAGTGTCGTTTAGTGTTGATTCGGTGTAAAACAAGCCAATACTTAACTTTCTAAACACTTCTCATTTAAAATGCGCCTTAAAGGAAGATATCTAGGTATATTCCGGTTTAAATCGACTTAGATAAACAGCTAAAAGTGTTCAACTAATTGATTGGATGACAGCCTTAACAACCACCACCCATGATAAAACTAGTAATTTAGTTATTATCCATAGCCCCAAGAACAGATAAAGAGTCAACTTTAACATACCTTTCAAGCATTCTAACTGAACGATGCCCAGAAATAGCTCGTAGTTGGAAAACAGAAAATCCCAAACGACCATAATGACTTAAACAGCTATGCCTTAAAGTATGAACAACAACATCTTTGTAACCTAGCCTTTTCGCTGCTCTGACAAAGCATTGAGTCATTGTCTCTCCTTTCCATCTGAAAAGCTCTTTCCTACCATTAACAATTAGTGGTTCAAGGATTTTAATTGACGCTTTAGAAAGAGGAACTTCGCGAGAAAATCCTGTTTTTGTGATTTCAGCTGGTAAGTAAATTACCCTTCTATTAAGGTCTACCCACGATATTTTTAAATAGAGTAATTCTGAACGACGGCATGCTGTCTCCATCAATAACCGAAAGTAATCATGATATTTATATGGTACACCATCAAGTATGTGTTCGAGCTGACGATTATCAATTATTACTTCTCTGATCTTTGCTCCACTAGGTTTTTTAACTTTATTTACTGGGTTTTTAAGTTCAATACCTAGTTCTATATCTGCAAATTTATAAAGACGCTGTAAGAGCTCCATTTCTTTACGTGCTGTTGATTCAGACATCCCGTCAGCACGAAGCCTCTTTTCTCTGAAAGAAGCTACTCCAGCTGAATTAATTCTATCTAGGGTAATGTCACCAAAGTAATTTATGAGAGATTTACCTAAAAACCCTGTGTGATGATAACTACCTCTGTATGAACCATCATGATTAATCAAAACACGTTCACGGTATGTATCAAGAACAAATTGTAACCCGAGTATCGTTTGCCCTTTTAATCGTGTTCTTATTTCTTGTTCATTAGTATTAGCAAACTGTTCAGCTTCAACCTTTGATTTAAAAGTTTTACAAATTGTTTTTGTACCTTTAATTCTGATTTCTACATTCCAATTACCTGAACTAAGTTGTTTAATTGCAGCCATAACCATTCCTCATTTAAGTTAATAAATGAGAAGATTTCGTTTTAATTTTTCCGTATTAGAAGATTGAGCCATTCAGACATAACAATTAAAAGTACTAACTAGTACGGTTAGTCCCTTGCGTGCATGACATGCAAGGTGTCACAGGTTCGAGTCCCGTAGCGAGCACCAAATTCAGGTTTATTACAAACCTATAAAGACCGGAACATCCTAATTCAACAGGGTTTTCCGGTTTTTTTATGTCTTAAACAGTTTTATGCCGTTCTTTGATATCCGCGCTTTTTAGTAGTACTGTCAGTAGTACCAGTTAAAAATACAAACAAGCGGTACTACTAAAATGGCTAGAGTCGTCAATCCACTTACCAATACTCAAGTAAAACAGGCAAAGCCTAAAGATAAGCTTTATAAACTATCAGACGGTGGCGCACCAAATACAGGTTCATTTAGAACCATTAAAGACCCGTAAAGCCATAGTTAATATGGGTTTACGGGGTTTTTATTACCTATAACGTCTAATACAGCCTAATGACATCCGGTAAAAAAGCGGTCTCGTAAACAGTACTGGTTTAAATTACATCATCTGGTACCGCTTTATGGCTAAAGTCACTCCTCTTTCTAGCACCGCTGTTAAACAAGCTCTATCTAATTCTAAAGTTAAAGAATCTCATGCTAATGGGAAAGTTCATAAATTACGTGATGGTGATGGATTACATCTAAGAATTAGACCCAATGGCTCTATGTCTTGGGTATTAGATTATGTACAACCCTATACAAAAAAAAGAATAAGTATCAGTTTTGGTATTTACCCCGAAATATCTTTAGCTCAAGCCAGAAAAAAACGTACCGAGGCTAAAGAACTCTTAGCACAAAATATAGACCTCAAAGAACATCGAGATGATAAACATCGTGAACAAGTACTAGCTACCAAGAATACGTTAAAGAGTGTGGCTACTGACTGGTTTGCGATTAAGAAAACGACCATAGCAGAAAATACCGCATGTCGCGAATGAAGAAAACGGTGCCTTTTTTAATGTTTTGTTATCCATTTATGCTCGTTTTAGTGTTTTTCCAGAGATTAAATACGTTGCTGCTCTGGTGTTAATGCTGTTATGCCTTCAGGCGTATGACCTGACATTTCCTGTGTTTTTAAAGGTGCAGGTTTCTTCAACTATTAACTTTGCGCATTCGAGCCCTCTGTTGAGGGCTGATTGCTATTTTTTGTCTGGTCATTTTGATACAAGAGGTTTACTTGTTTTAAGCTATAAACCTCTACAGTTTCATTAAAGCATTACACTTCTGACGCCTTGTTAATCATCAAAGTTTTGATTGGTCGTAAAGGTTTTATAGTTAATTGTTACGTTGCCTGAAGCTGGGTTAAATAACTTTATTAACATAGGTAACCTTACTCCATTAACCTCGGTGTAATTTCCATATGTTATTTTATAAGGGAGTTGACCAAGATCCTTAACTAAAGTGTAGCCAGAACGACTAATAAGGTCTCCCGTGCTGGCATCTATAACCGCCTCTATACTCGGTAAGCCTTTCTTTTCAAGTGTGACATTGTATACCACCTTTTGATTGTCAGTTTTACTTTCAATGGCGGTAATGCTTTCGTAAAGAGAGGACCAAAACATATCAGCCAAAGGGTGGTCACGCTCCGCTTGCTCAAGGTACAAGCCATTTAATACTTGTTCATCGCCAAAATTATCTATTTTTCCCGCTCCATTTTTAAGTATTGTTTTAGTAAAACCGTACGATCCAAATTCTAATGTTTGAGTAAACTCTTTGACGTTGTAGACATTGGTTTCAATAATTCCAGACAAGCCAGCTTGTTCTATATCTATCGATCCCTGTAATAAAATGCCTTTTGCACTCTCTATGCTTGTTACTCTTTGTTTAATGTTTCTCAACGTGTTTAATTGGCTGGCGTTTAAGGTCTTAGTTCCTGGGGCTTGCTCTGCTAACTTTGTTGCTTCAAAAATTATATTTTTGCCTTTATATAAAGCTAAGCTCACGGCATGCCCGTTTTTGTCAGTCTCGAATTTAACACTAACTGCATTACTTTGACCTGGTCAACTAAATTCAGACACCCTAGTTAAGTTCGTTAAGCTACCTTTTTCAATTCTCTTTCTTTACATTCAAATACATTTGGACTTTGATAGCCAAGATATGAGTGCATTCTTTGGCTGTT
>Ga0209292_1002819_pt1 | contig 19604 bp, 13 predicted proteins | sample GOMGulsemesocosm_2_FD_184634 | JGI IMG/M metagenome (GOLD analysis project Ga0209292, IMG submission 184634) | Methane-oxidizing microbial communities from mesocosms in the Gulf of Mexico - GOM9C Gulf of Mexico (SPAdes) (version 2) | ecosystem: Environmental > Aquatic > Marine > Cold seeps... | reverse complement strand
GTTAATTTGGCATGCGTTAACTCTGATTCACCGTGAGCTAAGGTTGCCGCGGTTTGTGTTACCAACTGCGCTTGCTGCTCTGAGGCGATGTGAATAACCATTTTCTGTTGGTTTATAATATTCACCGTTGTATCTTTATCATCGCCATTTGGCTTTTTACCCACTGACAGCATTAAAATCGGTGGTGCGCTAGATACTGCGGTGAAGTAAGAAAAAGGCGCTAAATTTAAACTACCGTCACCAGAATCTGTTAATGCCCATGCTATTGGACGTGGGATAATGGTTTGGGTCATTAAATGATAACGTTGATTGGCGGAGAATTCGGAAAAATTTAAATTCATGGAAACATTTAGTCCTTAATTGTTAGCGCTGATGTATTGGGTACGCTATCCCTCGACCAATGATTAATCGCCCAGCTAATAATCTCTGAGACTTTTTCGTTGATTAAAGCGGGATCTGGTTTTTGACCTAAAAAATTCAGTGCTGCGATGAGTGACGGTTGTGGATTACTATTATCAATAGCAGGTGCTTTATTTTGCTTACTCAGTTTGTAACCTTGTTGAGTTATCGCTAGCGGAATATGCCCATATGTTGGTATCGTTGAAGAGAGTGTTTTGAAAAAAGTTAACTGTCTCGCCGTGGGTTCAAGTAAATCACAACCACGAATAACATGACTAATCTTTTGTTCAATATCATCGTGAACAACCGCTAATTGATAGGCAAATAAGCCATCTTTTCGATGAATAGTGAAGTCTTCCTGCGCTAGCATTTTATCGCATGCTACTTCACCTTGAAAAATATCACTAAATTGATAAATACCGTGTTGATTAACCAACCTAATAGCGCTATTTTTTGCGGGTTTTGCTAAGTGACGGCAATGCGCTTGGTAAATACCACCCTGTGCTTTAATGTCGGCACGGGTACATTGGCAATAATAGCTTAATTGCTGCTGTTGTAGTTGTTGAAGTAAGTCTTGGTATCGTTCAGCTTGCTGACTTTGATACAGCACTTGTTCATCCCAATGTAAGCCAAAAGCATCAAGGGTTGATAAAATAGCGGTGCTGGCACCGGCTTGTTCACGTGGAGGGTCAATATCCTCAATACGAACCAGCCATTTACCTTGGCTGCCGTTGATATCGCGATATGCTTTAGCATCTAAAAAACTTGCCAACGCCGCAATGAGTGAGCCGAAGTGTAATAAGCCTGAGGGAGAAGGAGCAAAGCGACCTCTATACCCTGAAGAATAGGCTATAGTTGGTCGCTTTTTTAGTGGTAGTGTTTCGTGAGAAACAGAGCTGTTCAATAGCTTAGCCAGCCATTTGGCGCTCTTTTATTTCCGCTAACGTTTTACATTCAATACAAAGATCGGCAGTAGGACGTGCTTCTAATCGGCGGATGCCAATTTCAATACCACATGATTTACAGAAGCCAAATTCATCTTCCTCAATCAATTGCAGGGTTTTTTCAATTTTCTTGATTAGTTTACGTTCACGGTCACGAGTACGTAATTCAAGACTGAACTCTTCTTCTTGAGCAGCTCTGTCTACAGGATCTGGAAAATTTGCTGCTTCGTCTTGCATGTGTGTTACGGTACGATCAACTTCTTGACGTAATTGTACACGCCATGCATCTAAAATCTTTTTAAAATGCTCTTGTTGATTTTCATTCATGTACTCTTCATTAGCTTTTTCTACGTATGGCTTAACGCCTGCTAATGCCATTAAACCTAATGCTTTCTTTTTACCTGTTGGCATGCTTTATCTCCTAGTGCTACAAAGACCAAGGCTGTTTGATATAAATATCAATTAACGGTTTCTTTGGTTGTAAGTGCCAATACTATTTATAATATAGACTCAAAATATGACGACTATATTGTGTTTTTAATTAAAAAAACAAGGGCTCCAAATTAATAAATCGGAACCTAAATAATAATATTAATGAAATCAAATGCTTACATTGATATCACTCTGGTTGCTATAAATGTTTTACTATCTTTTATTAAGCGCTAGCTTTTTTACAAGTTTTGTATCCGTTAGTCAATCATTATCTATTGTGATTGTTTAAATAATAAAGTCAACGGGATGGGCTATTGCTATTGTAGACAACTTATCGGTGAATACCATGTCTGCTTTGTAAGCTATAATTTCGACACCGGCTGTATGCGCCTCAACAATTAGCTGATAATATTTATTATCAAGGTGTTGGGCAATTTTAACTGACTGAATACCGCTATGTAATACCGCAAAGAGTAGTACAGCTCTTTGACCATTTTCAACCACCTCTATTAACTCTCGTAAATGTTTTTGACCGCGCGTGGTGACTGTATCTGGAAAATAGCCTTGGCCCTCTTCAAGTAAGGTGACACTTTTTACTTCAACAAAGGTGTCTTTTTTATCAGGATCCGTTAATAAAAAATCAATTTTACTATTTTCACTGCCATATTTTACTTCCCGTTGCAGGTGGCTATAGCCAGTAAGCTCGGAGATCACCTTTTGCTCAAGCGCCTCTTCAATCAGTTGGTTAGCCCTAATGGTATTAACACAAATGCAATCATTCGTTTGGGTTTGAGTAAACTCCCAGCTGTATGGATATTTACGTTTAGGGTTCGCTGAGGTACTGTACCAAACCGTATCGTCAGGCTCTGCGCAACCCGTCATCGCACCAGTATTGGCAACATGCATAGTGGTTTGGCTATTATCGCTTAACACCACATCGGCAAGAAATCGTTTATAGCGTTTAATTAAGGTGGCTGGTTGTAAAGTCGGTTCAAACTGCATTAATGGGCGTCTTTTAATTTAGTGATAGTAAGCTAACGAGTAGATGAAATAATATGACAATAAGGGTTGTTGTCAAAGGTCTAACGTGAATAAGTTGAATATTTGCAGCTTACGTTAATATTATTAAGGCTGTCGTTAGGACATCAGTAATCTAAAATAGAGTCGTATTTTAGGCAGTTTTTATTTTTATGGTATTGAAAGCCAAACGCTAGTTATTCGCAACTTGTTGGCAGTGTTCTTCAATAAACGTGTCTAACCAACGTTTGGCATTGTCGACATCACTGAAAAAATTGAAATGCACTTGGCAGTTTTGATAAATACGCTGTAATTGTAATTGAATAATTTCGGCATGGGTGCTGTCATTAATAACCGCGGCAATGGCAATCATGCCATTTTGAATACGATAATGAGTGGTATCAATCAAGTTTTGCTCTGCATCAGGTGTCACTACGCCATTGCCGGTAAATGAAATAAGCGAACCCCAAGGGCCAACACTCATTTTTTGAGTGTATTGTTCAATATCGCGTTGGTACTGCTTACTGGTGACTTCACTAAAAGGGCCTTGTGCATCAACCAGTAGAATGTTGTTGTCTTGCTCAATGCGATAGCTTCCTTGATCGAGATGTTGCATGCTCCTCTCCTTTTTAAGTAAATTTATTGAATATGGAATTAAGTAAATTTATCGAGAGTGATTAATAGCAACTTTTACCTTGTTTGCCAAGTAAGCATATTTTATTTTGTTTGCAAGGAGACTTTTGTATTTTAGTAAAGCGCGGTTATTTCCAACCTAATTTTTCTTCAAAGTCTTGGTCGAGCTGCTTGGCAAAATCTTTTGCGTGCATGGCTACTTGTTCGAGCTGTTTTTCTTCATCAGAAGCGGGGCTGAATTTTGGCACCTTAACAGGAAAGCCACTTTCATCGGTTGCCATAAAGGTAATAAAGCAACGATTGGTAATCACGGTGCTGCTTTCTTTCGGATCCCGAGCCCGCACCACCACATATATATGCATGCTTGATCGTCCGGTGTGAACAATTTGTGCATTAACAGACACCATTTGACCGACTAAAATTGGTCGGATAAAGCGAATACCATTGGCAGAAACAGTAATACTGTAGCGTTTACTCCATTTAGCGGCGCAGGCATAAGACGCTTGGTCTATCCATTTCATCACCATACCGCCGTGTACCTTACCACCAAAATTTACATCGGTTGGTTCAGCAAGAAAACAAAATTCAACGCTGTTGTTATTGTGACCGTTCATTGTTGCTGCCTTAGCAATGGCTATTACTATGATTATAGCCGAGAAAAAAAGCAGCGCTATTTTGGGGGAATTTAGCTAAATCGCAATTAATGGGCTTGGCATTAGAGCCGGAAACGAAAAGTTGTTATGATGGTGACAATACCCTTACCATTTTTCTTGTTATGCCACCTCTGCCTATTTTACCGATTGAAGCTATTAAAACTGCGTTTTGTCACACTATTTTACAGCACAATACGGTGCTTCTTGCTGCACCTCCAGGGGCGGGGAAATCAACTTGTTTACCGTTATGGCTGTTAACGTTGGCTGAATTTTCACAGCAAAAAATTTACTTGTTACAGCCAAGGCGATTAGCTGTTAAAAATATTGCTAATTATTTAGCGAGCCAGTTAAATGAGTCGGTGGGTGAAACGGTGGGCTATCGTTTACGCAATGAAACTAAAATTTCCAAGAACACGCGTTTAGAAGTGATCACTGAAGGGATTTTGACGCAAATAATTCAACATAATGTTGAGCTTGATGATTGCGCCTTGGTAGTTTTTGATGAGTTTCATGAGCGCTCCTTACATGGTGATTTGGCCTTTGCGCTAACCCGCGACGTTCAGCAAGGCTTGCGTGATGATCTTAAGATATTGTTGATGTCGGCGACACTCGATGTTGATTATTTAACGAAAGCCCTGCCTGACGCTAAAATGCTGTCGAGCGCAGGGCGCAGCTACGAGGTTGAGTTCTCTTATCAGGCGCCTAGCAATATGCAGCGCTGGCGCGATCATGCTATTAAGGTCATTAAACAGCAAGCGATTAGCCATCAAGGCTCGATACTGGTTTTTTTACCGGGCGTGAGCGATATACGTTTTATCAACCAAGCATTAATTGATGTTTGCCCTGCGGATTTATTACTATGTCCGTTATTTGGTGAACTCAGTTTATCTGCTCAACAACAAGCAATACAGCCCTGTGGCGCAGGCAAACGCAAACTGGTATTAGCAACTAATATAGCGGAAACCTCGTTGACGATTGAAGGGGTAAATATGGTCATAGATTGCGGCTTAGAAAAAGTCGCTATTTATGACAGCGCCAGTTTAATGAATAAGTTATCACAACAGCAAATCGCCAAAGCATCAGCGGTGCAAAGAGCGGGCCGAGCGGGGCGGTTAATGGCGGGTCACTGTATTCGTTTATATGCCAAAGATGATTTTGAACGTCGACCAGAGCAGAGCAATAATGATATTCAACAAGCGGATTTATTACCGACCTTAATCGAAGCGGCTCGTTGGGGGGTTACTCGTTTAGCTGATATTCCGTTGTTAGAGCTGCCAACGAATACCCGAGAGCAACAAAGCTGGCAAGAGTTACAGCGTTTACAGGTGGTTGATAAACAGCATAAGTTGACAAAACATGGGCAATTGATTGCGCAATTACCTTGTCATCCTCGCTTTGGCAATATGTTACTACAAGCAAAAACCATGAGTGAGCCGTTAGCCGTATTAGCGTGTATATTAACGGCGTTATTAGAAGCGCGAGATATTTTAGCGGCGAAACACCATCATTATGATTGTAATATTAATCGTCGGGTTGATAAATTAATTGCCCATTGGCATAAGCCGCATGGCTCACTGGTGCAAATAATTAAACAAGCTAAAGTGCTGATCAAAAGCTTACGTTTGCCACCGCAAAGTGTAGTAAGCGCATTAAATGATTTATCCACTAACAGCACAGGTTTGTTACTCGCCTTTGCCTATCCTGAGCGTATTGCTAAAGCGCGGAAGGTAGCGGGTGAATATATCTGCGAAAATGGCAAAGGCGTTAGCATTGACAGTGAAGACCCGTTAGTGAACGAAGACTTTGTAGTGATTGCCGATTTAATGCAAGTGAAGGGGACGTTAAAAGTTCGTTTGGCCGCATCCGTTGAGTTAACCCAGCTTGAACACGCTTTTTCGTCATTAATCAATGAACAAGAGCAGGCATTATTTGATGAAAATAGCGGTAAGATTTTGGTGAGAGCAAAAACCAAGTTAGGGCGCTTAACCTTGTTTGAAAAAAACTCAACGACGGCCGTTGATCAAGCAATGATCGCCGCGATGTGGTGTGAATTAATTACCCGCAAGGGGTTAGCGTTTTTAACGTGGCAAAGCCAAGACAGCGCCTTAAAAGCAAGGTGGCAGTGGTTAAGCCGTTACTGCCCTGAATTTAATCTTCCTGAAATCTCTAATACTTGGTTACTCGCTAATTTATCGGTGTGGTTTAGCCCCTTTGTTGGTGAAATCAAATCAATTGCGAAATTGAAAAAACTTGATTTGTCGGCAATGCTGATGGCGTTGCTCGATTTTCAGCAACAGCAAATATTAACACAAGCAGCGCCTAGCCATTACCTTGGGCCAACGGGGCGACGATGCCCTATTACTTACAGCGATGAGAAATCACCGAAAGTGTCCTTACCGATGCAAGAGGTGTATGGATTACACGCTACGCCAGTGGTGGGCGTGGTAAAGGCTGTTAGCGCGAATACTCACAGTGGTATCCCGCTGATTCTTGAGTTATTATCGCCAGCTAAGCGACCAATACAAGTTACTCAAGATTTAACCTTATTTTGGCAAGGCAGCTATAAAGCGGTACAAAAAGAGATGAAAAGTAACTACCCCAAGCATTATTGGCCTGATGATCCTGCTAATGCCCAGCCAACCAATAAAACTAAGCGTCATATAAAGCAGCAATAACTCAGTAAAAAGAACTCGGTAAAAGTAGCTCAGTAGCAATCGTTCAGCAAAAAATAACCCGCCATAGAGGCTAGGAAAAGTAAGCAATGACCCGCTCAACTAAAAGCAACGCAGTTAACGCTAAAACACCACGTACTTGGTTTCGCCGGCTTTTCATTACCAGCTGTAAACTGTTAATCGCGCTCGTTTTTACTGTGTTTATTTTTATGATTTACCTTGATGCTAAAGTGAAAAAAACCTTTGAGGGACAGCGCTGGCAAGTGCCAGCACAAGTCTTTGGGCAAATTATTCGGGTTGAGGTTGGTGATAGCATTAATACTAACTCGTTAATTAATGCCCTCAAGCTAAATAATTATCATCAAAGTAGCAGCGCAGACTTCCCAGGCCAATTTTCGTTATCAAGCAATCGCTTGATAATTTACCGTCGCAGCTTTGATTTTCCTAATGCCGAAGTAGGCGATTCTAATAGCGCCGCCAAATTAACCATAGACTTTAGCCGAGGCATTATTACTAAGCTATTTTCCGATAATATGCCGGTAACTAACGTAAAAATTGATCCTAAGTTACTGACTCGATTAGTACCTGATAATAAAGAAGATAGGGTGCTAGTAACACTTGAACATCTTCCTAGCCAATTAATTGATACGCTGTTGTTGGTGGAAGATCGTGACTTTTATCATCACCAAGGTATTTCTCCGTTAGGGATTGTTCGTGCGTTATACAGCAATATTGTTGCTGGTAGAACGGTACAAGGGGGCAGTACTCTAACTCAGCAGTTGGTTAAGAATATGTTTTTAACCCGGGCACGAACGCTGACTCGAAAAGTGCAAGAAGCGTTGATGGCGATTATTATTGAGTTACGATATAGCAAAGATCAGTTACTTGAAGCGTATATCAATGAAGTTTATTTAGGTCAGCATTATGCTAACGGTATTTATGGTTTTGGTTTGGCCGCCAAGTTTTACTTTGGCAGTAGTATTGAGCAATTAACTAACGAGCAAATTGCGCTGATGGTCGCACAAGTAAAAGGGCCTAGCTATTATGATCCTTGGCGACATCCTAAAAGAGCGAAAGCACGTCGTGACTTAATTTTGCGATTGATGTTTGAGCAGCACCTACTATCTATTGATGAGTTTGAATTAGCCCTTAACAGCGCGTTATCTATTCGAAAATCACGCCGCTTTAGCAGTCAGCATTATCCTGCCTACTTGCAGTTGGTTAAAAAAGAATTGAATAAGGTGTTAACTAAGCGCCAGCAAAAGTCAGGCATTAGTGTTTTTACTGGCTTTTCTCATTACAGCCAACAGCAGCTTGAACGAAGCGTAACAGAACAAGTAAAAAAATTAGAACGCCAATATAAACAAAAAGATTTACAAGTAGCAATGATTGTCACCGATATTGAGAGTGCAGAGGTACGCGCTATGGTTGGTGATAAACAACATGGCTTTGCCGGCTTTAATCGTGCATTAAATGTGAATAGGCCGATAGGCTCGTTAATCAAGCCGGTGATTTATGTCGCAGCATTAGAGCGCTATGAGCAATACAATTTAGCGACCATTTTAGACGACAAACCGATCACGTTAAAAAGTGGTCAAGGGAAAAGCTGGCAGCCTAAAAATTATGACGGTGAATTTCGTGGTCAGGTTGCATTGATTGACGGCTTGGTGAAATCATTAAATATTCCCACGGTAAATTTGGGAATGGAGCTAGGACTAGATAATATTGCTCAGGCGATGCACTCGCTTGGATATGATGATGAAATTACTACTCGGCCATCGATGCTCTTAGGGGCTATTAATATGTCGCCATGGCAAATAAATCAAATGTACTTACCATTTGCACGCCAAGGCAGCTCGTTAACCGCCCATGCGGTAAATACCGTTACCGCGAATAATGGTTCGCTATTATGGCGTTTCGAGCAACCAGCGCAGCAAATATTATCAACCAATGCTGCTTATTTGATGGATTATGCGCTTAGTGAGGTTACCAAAACAGGTACTGCACGATCGTTAACATGGCGAGTAAATAAAGCGACGCTGGCGGGGAAAACCGGCACCAGTAATGATCTGCGTGATAGTTGGTTTATTGGTTATGATAATAAGCATCAAGTCACCACTTGGTTAGGTAAAGATAATAATGCTTCGTCAGGGCTAACCGGCAGTAGTGGCGCCTTGGTATTGTTTGCTGACTTTATTAAGCAACAAGCTGGCAATCCTAAAGTCACGGTACAGCCTCGTGGTGTTACCGCAACGCTCTTTGAACAAGCAACCGGTAATGCGGTTACAAATGACTGTGAGGGGACGATTAGTTATCCGGCTATTTCCTTGGGTATTAAAGTGCAACAGCATTGTTTAAAAGTTAAAGAAGATAACCGTAATTGGTTTGAAAAAATATTTGGCGATTAGCGACGCTACTTGTTTATCGCATATCAACCGTTATTCATGATCAGCCGCCACCGGAAATTTTTCGAGATCTCGTCATAATATCAATCGTTAAGGGGGATTTTAGCTATTGCCAACTAAACCAGTTTGCTCTCGGTATTGCCTTGGTGTGCTCCCCGTCCAGGATCTAAATGCCCGGGTAAAAACGGCAGGATCGGAATAACCGACTTTTTCTGCTACATCTTTAATGGGTAACGAATGTAGCGTTAATAAAGTGATAGATAGATCGCGACGAACCACGTCTTTTAATTGTTGAAAAGACGTTCCTTCTTCTTTCAAACGACGCATGATGGTACGGGTAGACATATAAAGGGTAAGGGATATGTCCTCAACCGAAATGTTTCTAAACCCTATAGCATTATTCAGTATTCGCTTTATTTCGGCGGAAACACTGTAGTCAGATTTATATTGTCTGAATAACTCCAATGGACAATTGTGCATAAATGACTTTAATAAGGCTTCGTTTTGTTTTATTGGCCGGGTTAAGTACTGGCTCGGAAAAACTAAACTTAATGAGTCGCAGTCAAACTTATGAATACCAGGAAATAAATAGGCGTATTCACTCGCATGTGCCGGAGCAGGGTAGTTAAAGCGGGTTTCTATAAGTGGAATACTGTCGGCAATTAACCAAGATGCATAACGATGCCACGCTAATAACGTAATTTCAGCAAATAAATGTTCAGTATCTAATTCTGGCTCAGTAATGTTAATGGAAAATTCGGTATTCTTTTCATCACTTTTGATGGTGATAAAGGTAGATTGAGTGATTAAATTGTAAAACTGGGCGCCGAGTTCAAGTGCCTTTTTTAAAGTACTCTGTTGTACTGTTAATTTTCCCATCATGTAATATGTACCAATAGGTAAGCACTTAGTCGACGAGAATAAGCCCATACTCTCGTCTTTTAAAATATGCCATGCTAACTTTTGCAGCTTAGCTAAACGTTCGGTTGGTACACGTTGGTTGGGTTTATCAATTAAATCATGGTCAATACCAGCGAAGTCTAACAGGCGTTTTATATTAATGCCTTGTTTAACCGACTCGTGATATAAAGCACTAAGGTAATGATTAGCGGCACTACCGAATAGACCTTTTTCGTGCATAAAAATTACCTCTAATGATGTTGTGATTAACCCACTATAAAATACACCAATACTGTTAGCAGTTAAATGTTAGTTTACTGGCATTTTACATTCAAATGAACTTGCATGGCTAACATCACCGGTTCCTTTGAAGTGGCTGACACGTGGAAACGGACATAACGGTCTGCTAATATTCGGCATTGATTGCCCTTTAGCGACCACCGACTCAGGTGTTTGCTCTTTTTCTACCCAGTCCACAAGGTGACTTATCATGTCGAATTCATCAAGCGCTTGCTCACCACCACGACAATGCCCCATACCAGGAACAAAATAAAATTGTGACCACTGAGATACCGCTGCCTCACCACCGTTATCTGCTACTAAGTCTTGATAATAAGCTAAAGTATCTTTACTTGAGAACCACGGATCACTAACGCCATGAAAGAACATTAGCTTACCACCGTGTTGTTGAAAACTACTTAAATTCGTTAAAGTGGCATTGCCCGCAGCTAAGGGAAAGCCATCGGCTAAGCTGAGCTCACTGGCTAAATCAAACGGCTGTGTAATGCGTGGTTGCCCTAAAGGGCCTGCAACCGCTTGTAATAAGCCCGGAATTGATTTTTTTCCTGAAGCCGCAATACCGGTATCAAAAAAGAAACCCGGATAAACTTGTTTTCCTGCTGGCGTTTTAGGACCTGCGAATGCTTCGTTGAGCGCGGTGATTTGTGGCGCGGTTAAACAGGATTCTGTTGCATTGTCGGCACTACAACGTAATGCTTTCGCATCGAAGTCACAACCTTGTACATCAAAGATCAAGCCATCGCTTAAACCGTCATTAGCATCACATTGGGCTAATAGCTCGCTGACTATGCCTTGTTGTTGAATAACTGAAAATGGCGAAGTATTACCTGATTGACTGACAGCTCTTAAACGTTTTGCTGACCATAAATCGGCAATTTCAGAATAGTTAGTTTGCCTTGCTGGCGCACCAACAATAATTCCATCAAAATATTCAGGAAAACGTTGCGACATGGTCATGGCTTCACGACCACCGGTAGAGCAGCCAACAAAATAGGATTGCGTTGGCGCCTGTTGGTAAATTTGGTTGATAAGCGACTTAGCCACTTGGGTCGATTTTTCTACCGCGCCCGAGTAAAAGTTCAGTAATGCTTTTTGGTCATTAAAAAATTCGGTATCGAAGCGGCTTTCACTTTGATGACCACTATCGGTAGAGACTACCGCAAAGCCTCTAAATAATGCGGGGTTATCGCCGGCAGCTAACGCACCAACGGGCTCACGTATTAAGCCATTTAAGCCGCCGCCCCCTTGAAATAGCATCTTGCCATTCCAATTATCTGGTAACGATAAACCAAAGCCTATTGCGTAATCTTTATTGTTGGTGCCGATACGTTTTTCAAAATATCCGGTAATTTTGCAAAAAGGTGTAAAAGCTTGCTGCTGTGCTTTGCTGAGCCTTGCTGACGATGCCATATTAGTCACGGAATCAATATACTGACTACTGGTGATGTCGATGGTTTGGTTGGCATAAGTTATTTGTGATAGTGCGTTACAGCGCAATTCACCGCTAAGGTTGACATAATTAGCGGTGGTTTGTGTCGTGGTACTGGGCTCGGTAGTGCAGGCCGTTAATGATAGTAAAAAAGCGGGAAGCGTTAATTTATGAAGTCGCATATTAATTCTCTACAATAAATATAAGAAAATCACCTATCAATACGAGAGGTGATTTTTAAGGTTAGTGAATATCGCTAGGCGTATACTTAAAACTGATAGTTTACATCAATACCAAAGGTACGAGGTGCGCCATAAAATTCAGTATTATTATTGAGCATTTGACCAGAAACATATTCTTTATTGGCCAAGTTTTTTCCATAAGCCTGTATTTTCCACTCATCCATTTGATAGGTTAATGTGGCTGATAATAAACCACGAGAGGCAAGTAAGTCTGTGCTCTCATCGTATATTAAATTAGTCCATTGTTCGCCTATCCAAGCGTAATTTAAGCGTGGTGTTAATTCAGCGCCATTGTTTAATACAAAGGTGTATTCAGCGCCGGTAGTAAAGCTAAATTCTGGAGAATATAAGCTGGCTCCTGAGGTTGAATTAACAATGTACGGGGTAAAGTCAAAACAAGTCCCTGAACTAGCCTCTTGACTTGCAGTACATTGTGGTAATGCCGGTTCACCGGATAAACGCGTGTTAATAATTGGCGCGGTTGGGTTCAATGATGAGTTTACATAAGACATTGAAAAGTCTACTTTCAAATCGCCTACATGGCCATTTACCGCCACTTCAACACCTTTAATGGTTGCAGCGGCAATATTAGAAACATCTAAACGACCGGTAGCCATATTAATATTGGTGTTTTGGAAGTTTTCATAGTCGTTATAGAAAAGCGATACTGAACCGTTTAATGCTCTGTCAAAGAGTGTCCCTTTCCAACCACCTTCATAGGCAATAACCTCTTCTGCATCAAAAGTTGAGGTAGCCGAGTTAATACCGCCAGGTTTATACCCTTTAGCAATATAGCCATACAGGTTATGGTTATCAGTCATTCGCCAATTTAGTGATACTTTGCCTAATGCATCGTCATCTTCATAACTACCCGCAATATCCGCGACTCTAATACCGTTTTCAGCGAGAATACCACGCCCAACAATAACGCCGCTGCCATCTGCTACACCGGCGTCGAAGGTGATTTTTCGTACGCCTACTTCCAGCTGTAAATCATCCGTTAAATAATAACCAATTTGACCAAATAAACCTTTAGTTATTTTTTCGTTTTGAATATCTATTTCGGTTGGAAATGGGCCGTTATCAATATCTACCGTCACTTCATTTTTTTGATAATAGGCACCGACTACCCATTCAAATTTATCGCTTGCAGGAGAGACAATATTAAATTCGTGGCTGATTTGCTCTTCACCCACAATTTGTGTTCTGACCGCATCACCTAAGGTTGAGGCGTCGTAGTCATATAGATTCACAATATTTTTACTTTGATCGCCGGCTACCCATTTTAACGCAATACCATTTTCAAACTCATAATTAATATCGAGTAACAAGGTATCAGCACTTTCTTCATTACCGGTTGGCGAGTTAAAGCTAATTTTACGAATACTATCGGTACGATCTGCGGCGTACTCTGTGCCAGCAATAGGTCGGTAAGCATAACCGCCGCTATCTTTATCAGTAGTTTCGTATTTTAGGTAAAAGTTAAGGCTCTCAATTGGCTCCCAAAGTAAGCCGATACGGACACTTTTTTCATCAAGGCTGCCGGCATTAGTATCGGCGGTGCCAACACTGTCATAAAAACTATCACGTTGCTTGTAGTTTACTGCAATACGAGCAGCAAACTGATCTGATACCGGTAAATGTAAAGCTGCTTTTAAACCATAAGCGCCATAGTTCCCCGAATTTAGTGTGGTAAAGCCTCCTAAATCGCCATCTAATTCAGGACGTTTAGAATCAACTAAAATTGCACCACCAGTAGAGTTTGCACCAGCGAAAGTACCTTGTGGACCGCGTAATACTTGAATATATTCAACATCATAAAAATCAAGAGTACTAACAATAGGGGGCTGAAATAAACCATCAATATAAGTGCCGACGCCATTGGTAACATCGGGATCTCCACTTGATAAACCTATACCGCGGATATTTACTGACTGTGTTACTCCGGCGTCAGTAATGGTTAAACCTGGAGATGCAAATGCGAGGTCGTCTAAACGTGTTACCGCTTTAGCTTCTAAATCGTCAGCTGATAAGGCGGTCATTGAGCTAGGAATATCTTGCAGTCGTTTAATACGACGCTCTGACTTTACGGTTATTACTTCAACTTGAGTCGAGCTTTCTTGAACAATATCGTTGTCTTGTATTTGAGCGTAAGCAAGTTGACTACCAATAACAGAGAAACTGCACGCTAAGGCAAGTGTTATTCGTGATAAACCGCTTTTTAGAGATAAATTCAATGGTTGCATTTTATATACCCTTATAATTATTGTATTCGCTAGTAATAAGCCTAAATATCAGGTTTTACCTGATTCTATTTAAATAGTAGGAAATTGCTTTAAACACGTTAAGAGCAGAAAGTGACTAAATAGTGTGCATATCTGGCCAGAGGTTATTTTTTGCAAAGTATTAGGAGGAGTATATTACAGTAATATTATCGCTATATAAGGGGAGAGGGATACTTACTTAAGCAGCAATGTAATTTAGTTAATGGCTTTATTGGTAGGTAACAATCGAGCATTCAAGTTGTTGCTTTAGCTTGAATGCTCTTTTAAATTACTCATTCCTTAGCCCTGCATTGAATTACTCCGTAAAGGTGACACTTAACTTATTGGCTGCTGCGGTATCAATAATTTGCACATTACCTATGCTTCTTTGCAGTTTTCCTGCTGTTTTAGTTGCGCCACGGCTTTCAGCAAAGCTAATAATATCTTCACCATTACACATTACTTTAAGGGCAATCGTTTTCTGTTTTAAACGATAAGATTTAGAAGTGCTGTTTAATCGATAAACCTTGTTACTCATCGCGGCTTTACAGACATCAATTAAGGCTGTTTCCATATATGGGCTCATCGCTGCTTGGCTAGAAAAGCTAAAGCCTAAAACAGGTAAAGTAGTAACAAGTGCAATCAGGGTAGTTTTAACGGTTTTCATAATATTCTCCATAACGTTTATAAATGTGCTTGAACTGCAACACGCCATATAATCATGCAGCATTTTTAAAAATTAGTTGTTAACACCTTGAGCATGGATGTAAGCAAAAAAAATGCATTTTCAAAAATAAAACTGCTAACTTATTGAATATATATCTTAATTTAAATAGTTAATTATGAAGTTGTGACTGATTATTTACATTTGTTTAAGCTTAGACATCTTTCAATTTATGCTGGTGCGGTTTAACGTGCGATGAATGTCAGTACACGATAATATTTTACTTAGCTCAACTTTAATAAATACAAAAACAACTAAAAATAGTCGAATAACTAAAACTATCAGAAAGCAGTTATCTGACAGTAAATAGCAAAAATGCCAACTGTTTTTATATACAGTTGGCGAAAGGGCGTGATATGCTCTTCATATTATTAATTTTTCTTTTAACATGACTGAGGAAAAACAATGGCAGTTGAAAGTAGATTTGTCGTCATTAGGCACGGGGTGGAGGCAAAAACATTTATGGATAAGAAATCAGCAGATGAATACGATAAAATGTTGGATATGGCTGATAACTTGGCGGAAGTTTTTGCTAAGTCTCCGGTCGAGCTAAGTGATTCGATAAACGAAGAGCTGAGCATTTACCTCGCACAACATCGTGATGAAGTGTTAGTGGCATTACTTGCCAAAAAGCCAACAAAAACATCTGAGAAAGCGCCTGCGAAAGCCGTTGAAAAAGTAACGACAAAAGCCCCCGCTAAAGCTCCTACCAAGAAAGTAGCTAAAAAGCCGGTGGTAAAATCAGTCGCTGATGTCACTACTGAAAAAGAAAGTTAAACAAGCCCGCGGTAATGATTGACTACCATGTTGTCCGTAGTACTCGGCGTAAAACGCTTTCTTTGCAAGTAAAACAAGGTAAGGTGCTAGTAAGAGCACCTCATTTTGTTGATGATAACTATATTAGTAACTTGGTTGCCAATAAATCAGCTTGGTTACGGAAAAAAATAGCAGAGCAAGCGCAAGTCGGTCAGCAAAGTTGCCAATTTAAACAGGGCGATAAACTGTTATTGTTAGGAGAAACTGTTCGTTTGCAGGTATCTTTTGCTAAAAAATCGACGGTGTTTTTATCGACGTCAGCTAATTTAGTTCATTCAAGTCAGCCCAGCGAACATACTGACGCTTGCGCTGAACTTCATGTTATCTTGCCCTACCGCTATCAAGATCCTGCCATGGCTGCTCAACAGCCGAAGGTGATAAAAAAATACCTAGAGCACTATTTAAAACAGCAAGCACTTGAGCTGTTCCCTGAAAAAGTAGAGCGCTTTAGTGAGTTAACTCAATTGAGACCTAAGTCGATAAAAATTCGTCAATATAGCGCGCGTTGGGGGAGTTGTAATAACCGAAAAGAACTTAGTTTTAATTACTTAATGATGATGTTACCTGACGAGGTGATTAATTATGTGGTGATACATGAGTTATGTCATTTACGCTTTTTAAATCACTCGGCTGATTTTTGGAACTTGGTTGAAGAATACTGTCCGGATTATTTACAAATGAAGCTGTGGCTCAAAGTAAACCAAGCCAAACTACCTTGGCGCTTGCCTTAATCTTAAATACAGTCGATTGATGTAAATTCCTACGCGATAGCTCATTGCTCATGATGTCACAGACTTCTCGTATCCCCTCTTAAATTTCTGGCCTAGATCGCTTTTGTTTTTACTAGGTAGATATTTGTCTCTTTTCAAATTATTGAATGTAAATTGAAGCTTAGTTAAGAATACTGTCCGATTTATTTACAATGTTCGCAGTGGCTTAACATCAATTAAACAAAGTCATTTTGGTACTTAACTCAATTGTAAAAAAATGTGAATGTATTAAGTTACCTACCCTGTACTCTCAGCATACTTGAAAGCCCTATTAGCTTTTAATTTTATTGATAAATCCGGATTTATTATCTACGCTTAATGTGATTAATATGGAGTAGTTGATCGTTTGAACAATGGTTGCTTTTAATTGTGGCATGAAATTCGCTTATTTCTTAAGTAATCAATGTGTTGAAATATTACTGTTGAAAAATTGACACTATTTGCAGTAATTAATATCCAGGGAGCTTGCTATGAAACTTAATACTCACAGTCTTAAAATGACTTTTATCTATATCGCCTCGACTTTATTATCTATCGCTTTTGTTTATTTATTATTCGGCGGTTGAAGGCAAAGAAATATCCGTGTTGTTGCAAATATACAAATATGTGTATAGTTATGCATAACCTATAATTTTTTATTCTTTTCTAGACATGCCAATAAAGGTTGACACTTTAGCGGAATTCAGGCATTTTACTTACCATGAATATGACTACTAGCCACATTACCATTATTATTATCACCACCACCCGAATTGGGATGGCGGTCGCTGGCTAACGTTTAAAAAATATTATTTTACCGAAGCCCGTGACCTGAAAAGGTTACGGGTTTTTTGTTTTCAAGAAAGGAATAAAAAATGCGCGTACTTAAATTTGGTGGCTCATCATTGGCTTCAGCTGAGCGCTTTCGCCAAGTTGCTGACATCATTAAAGATAAAAGCCAACTATCAGATGTAGCTGTTGTTGTTTCTGCCCCACAAGGTGTCACTAATCATTTAGTGGCTATGGCGGAAAATATTAGCGATGAAGCGAAATTAACCACAGATTTAGGACACTTTAAACGCGCAATTACCACCATTATTGACGATTTATCGGCAAGCTTAGCTGACTTCAATTCACAGCATTGTGAGCAAGCATTAACGAATTACGAGCAACAATTACAGCGCTTTATGCAAGGCGCGACCATGTTAACGTATTGCCCTGAACATATCCGTGCCCGAGTGATTAGTACCGGTGAGCGCTTAAGTGTTGCTATTTTAGATTCAGTATTACAATCTTCTGGTTTACAAGTGTCACTACTGGCACCAGAGCGATTCTTATCGACTAATGAATCATCGTTAAACGCGGTGGCAGATTTAGTGTTATCGAAAGAAAAATTTGCCAAGCACTATGAAAAACTGAATCCGATTTCGTTGATGCCAGGCTTTATTGGTATGAGTGTTGACCAAAGTGGTACTGAAGGTCAAATCACTACCTTAGGTCGTAATGGCTCAGATTATTCTGCCGCAGTACTAGCGGTATGTATGGAAGCTGAGTGTTGTGAAATTTGGACCGATGTCGACGGTATATATAATGCAGATCCACGAATGATCAAAGAAGCGACTTTACTTGATTACTTATCATATCAAGAAGCGATGGAGTTATCTTATTTCGGTGCCAGTGTTTTACACCCTAAAACCATTGGTCCTATTGCACAGCATCATATTCCTTGCTTAATTAAAAATACCAGCAACCCAGCGGCGCCGGGCACCTTGATTTCTAATGATAATGATCAACAGAAACGTGTTAAAGCAATTTCAAACCTAGACGACTTAACCATGGTTAATGTTTCGGGTCCAGGTATGAAGGGCATGGTTGGCATGGCTAGTCGTGTTTTTGCAACCATGAGTCGTGAAAATATCTCGTTGGTATTAATCAGTCAATCATCAAGTGAATACTGCATTAGTTTTTGTATTCACTCGGTAGATGCACTACGTGCCGAGCAAAGTTTAAAAGAAGAATTTGAATTAGAGCTGCTTAATGGCTTACTTGAGCCAGTAAAATTAAAAGGTGAGCTATCAATTGTTTCGCTAGTAGGTGATGGTATGCATCATCAACGTGGCGTTGCGGCTAAGTTCTTTAGCTCACTTTCTCAAGCGCGCGTTAATGTAGTTGCGATTGCGCAAGATTCATCAGAGCGAAGTATTTCAGTGGTAGTAGAACAACGTAAATGTACTGACGCGATGAAAGTTAGTCATCAAAATTTCTTCTCGAAAAAGCCAACCATTGATGTGTTTTTAGTGGGGTGTGGGGTCGTTGGTAGCGAGCTGATTGCGCAAATATCTAGACAACAAGCGAGCTTGAAAAAGCAGAATATCGCGCTAACGGTATACGGTATTGCTAACTCTAAGGGCATGGTGTTTGACCAAAACGGTATCGATTTAGATAACTGGCAAGCAGTAATGAGTCAAAGTCTTGAAAATGGTAAAGCGTTAGCAGTAACGCCTGAAAATGTGAAGACGTTTGTCAGAGATAATCATTTAATCAACCCGGTATTAGTTGATTCAACGTCTAATGAAGCACTGGCAATGAGCTATGTAGATTACTTAGCCGAAGGCTTCCATGTTGTTACGCCAAACAAAAAAGCCAATACTGACTCTTGGGAATATTACCAACAGTTACGTGCTACTGCGCAAGAAACTAATCGTCGTTTCTTATATGAAACTACCGTTGGTGCTGGTTTACCGGTTATTGATACCTTACAAAACTTAATTAAAGCCGGTGATGAATTACAGCGCTTTGAAGGGGTTCTTTCGGGGTCTTTATCTTACATTTTCGGTAAATTAGATGAAGGGATGTCAATCTCCAAAGCAACCGCTATCGCCAAAGAGAATGGCTTTACTGAGCCAGATCCTCGTGATGATTTAAGCGGCATGGATGTAGCACGTAAATTATTAATTATGGCTCGTGAAGCTGGAATGCAGCTTGAATTGTCGGATATCAACATTGAATCAGTATTACCTGATGA
>Ga0209292_1002818_pt1 | contig 19612 bp, 12 predicted proteins | sample GOMGulsemesocosm_2_FD_184634 | JGI IMG/M metagenome (GOLD analysis project Ga0209292, IMG submission 184634) | Methane-oxidizing microbial communities from mesocosms in the Gulf of Mexico - GOM9C Gulf of Mexico (SPAdes) (version 2) | ecosystem: Environmental > Aquatic > Marine > Cold seeps... | reverse complement strand
ATATTCAATCGTTGATTTATCTGTATAGTTTTTTGGCGATGTTTATTAATTACAATACGTTAACTAATGAAGTGCAGGCTGACGCTTACCTGGAAGAGTTCGATGTGCACAGTTTCTTGTTTGTTAACTCTAATTTGTTAGCTCTTATTTGTTAATCAAGGCTCAGAGTAAGCATCAAAGCTCATTATTATGGAGCGGAGCAATGCTCTTGAATAATAAAAATTCATGCTTTAATTGATAAAGGTGTAACGTTTGGATCTCCCAGACGTTACTAAACAGCAGATATATATTTTGTGCTCTAGCGCTAAGTTAATTTCTTAAAGAATTATTACCTCAAAAATATCTCTTTACCTTACATAGAAAATATCTCAAAATATGGTTATAAAATCCCTCAAAATTAAAATATAAGTTATTGATTTTATTAGTATGAAATGCTAAAAACAACCAGTTAATTACATGGAGATGGTGGTTAAGTATATGAATTATAAAGAAATAAATAAAGTTTTATTTGTCTGTATGGGCAATATATGTCGCTCACCTAGTGCTGAAGCTGTTTTCAGGCATAAGGCTAACGCGAAAGGACTTTCGGTTGAAATTGATTCAGCAGGTACCATAGGCGCACATGCACGTGAAAAACCTGATCACAGAGCTATTAAAATGGGGGCTGAGCGTGGTTATTCATTTGATGGTATTAAAGCACGTAAAGTAACCGAGCAAGATTTTGAAGATTTTGATCTTATTTTGGCCATGGATAGCGCTAATTTAAATGATTTACAGAAAGTTGCACCTAGACACTTACAAAGTAAAGCGATGTTGTTTTTAGACTTTTCACATAACCATGTAGAAGAAGAAGTGCCTGATCCATACTATGGCGGTGCCAATGGTTTCCGTTTTGTCCTCGATTTAGTGGAAGATGCGAGTGATGGTTTGTTAGCAAAAATGATATAAATGAAGGTTTGTACATTTGGTTATTAATAAAATCAGCACGATTATATCAAATAAGACTTAGGAAAAAATTAACGATATAGTGGTGCTGCATGATCAGATTAAGTGTATGTACTTTTATGACTTCCCACATGAATTTCACAACGTTTTTACCTACTTACTTCTTTAGCACTGCATTAGCATTCTCATAATGTCACTTTGTTTTTAAGCCTATAACGTAATTCATTACCTAGAATGTTCGCAAAATAATTGATGTCAGTTCGAATTGATTCCTGACCATAGAGTTTGTTTTTTGAACATTAATATTAAGTATCCGTGTATTTTCGTAAAGGCAATAAGTCACTAGTCTTCACAATAAATTCAACATAAAACCATGAGCACTGCTATGTCTCGAATGTTCTTTTTGAGATGTTATTTCGTACATTGGTCACTAATTCAATGCCATCGATGAGCAATGATGTTTACTTTTTAACGTAAATTGAGTTAGTTAAGTAAATAAAAGGCTAACGAAAAATTATTGCTGTTATAGATATAGCATAAAGTGGCACGGTGTATTTTATTAAGTCAAAGGACAGTACCATATCGTAACTTATTGACGTTGATTGATTTTTCCCTTACTTACGTGACCTCCATATTAGCCCTTCACCCCAAGAGCGCGTATACATAGCTGCTAGTCACCATTAGCCAATACTGCATACGTATTCAACTTTTATGCAATATTTGTTTCATTTAAATTTCAATACAATGAAGGAAGACAAAAATATGCTCATTGATATGAGCAGTTACGGATATATAAAAATAATTTGTTATTGACACCTGGGGAGAAAAAATGATTAACCTAAACGAGCAGCTTAAACATATGATTATCGCTGTAATTGCAGCTTTATTGATTAGTGGCTGTGGTGACGGCTCAAGCACATTGCCTGATACTGCACCAATTCAAGAACAAGAGCTTGAACCTGAACCAGAGCCTGATCCAGTACCTGATCATGAACCAGACCCAGTACCTGATCCTGAACCAGACCCAGTACCTGATCCTGAACCAGACCCAATACCTGATCCTGAACCAGACCCAATACCTGATCCTGAACCAGACCCAGTACCTGTTCCAGACCCTATTGTAGTGCCTGAATCTAACTTTTCAGATAGTCTGGATTTGTCTACGGTTATCGTTGCCGATCCAGGTTCAACGCTGCCAGATAATTGGCAGCGTAAAGCAAACTTTATGGAAATATATGTGCGTGGTTATCAAGACTCTGACCATGACGGTGTTGGTGATCTTCAGGGGTTAATACAGCGTCTTGATTACTTACAGGGCTTAGGTATTACTGGTATTTGGCTAATGCCAGTGACTGAAAGCTCAGATAATGATCATGGCTATGCGGTAACAGATTATCGAGACATTGAAAAAGATTATGGCACACTCGAAGATTTTCAAGCGCTGTTAACTGCTGCACACGATCGTGGCATCGGCATTATTATGGATTATGTGGTTAATCACAGCTCAAATAGTAATGCTTTGTTTCGAGATTCAGCCAGTGGTGCAGGTAATTATTTTAGAGATTGGTACTTATTTTCTGATACAGACTTAGGGTGGGGGGCTTTTGGTGACGGTTGGCATGGTTTAGCAACCGCCGATGATTTTTACTACGGTGCTTTTTTCTCAGGGATGCCTGATTTTAATCTAAGAAATCAAGAGGTTGTTGATTATCATTTAGATAACTTACGTTTTTGGCTTAATATGGGGGTTGACGGTTTCCGTTTTGACGCCGTTGGCGTTTTATTCGAGAACGGCGCGTCAGCAACGATTGACCAACCCGAAAATTTTACGTTGATGAAGCTTATTCAAGATACTATCAATGAATATGAAAATCGTTACATTATATGTGAAGCACCTGATGGGCCGAGTGAATTTGCTGCGCCAGATGCTTGTGGTAATGCTTTTGCGTTTGGTCAACAAGGCGATATTCTTAATACCGCACGTGATCGCGCACTTTCTGCGAGTCTAACTAACCATTTAAATAACAACGTAAATGTTGACCGCATGCAGTTGTTTTTATCTAATCATGATGGTTTCGCTGGCGAGAGACCTGCTGAGCAGCTTAATAATAACCCGGGTGATCTTAAAATTGCCGCTGCGATTAATATTTTACTGTCAACAACACCGTTTTCATATTACGGTGAAGAAGTTGGTATTGGTCAAGGTATAGGCTTGAGTGGTGACTGGGCCATAAGAACACCAATGAGTTGGACAAATGATGCCACCACGGCAGGCTTTACTACAGTAACACCATTTAGAGCATTAGCGAATAACTCAACCTCGAATAACGTTGACGCACAAAGCGGTGTTGATGGCTCTTTGCTTGAACATTATCGTGCTATGTATCAGCTAAAGAATGAGAATGAAGTGCTTAGTTTAGGTACGCTTAACTTACAGTCTCCAGCGAATAGCGATTCATTAGTATTTACTCGTCGAGATGGCAATAACGGTGTTGCAGTATTAATTAATTTGGCAACGTCGGCTCAAGCATTAACCGTGCTTACAGGGGCTGCAGATACTGTATATTCAGTGGCTTATTCAACTTCTACTATTGTGTCAGGTACTACAGGCCCAGCCGAATCACAAGGTGAGGTAACTGTAAATGTACCGGCACAATCTGTTGTCGCGTTGGCTTACGCAGACGGTGAAATATCAATCTTAATTTGTGATGACCCGTATACCAAAAATGATAATGGAGATGGTTGTGTGTTACCTGCTAGCGACACACAACCCGATCCTGTATTGAACGCGCTTGCGGATGAAATTATTATTTATTATAAACACGATAATGATGATTATACTGGCTTAGTACTTCATCTTTGGAATAACGCTAGCTGTGATATGTTCAGTGACGCACAGTTAGCCGGTGTCGATTGGGATAATGGTGTACAGCCAACGGCTACTGATGCTAATTATGGTCTTTATTGGGTATTATCATTGAAGCCAGAAGCAGTGCTAGGTGATTGTGGAAATTTCATTATTCATGCAGGAAATAACAAAGCCATTTCAGATGCAGATCAGGTAGCTGAACTAGACAGCGATGGGATTGTCTTTGGGGTGGAGCGTTATGGCCAAGTATTTCCTGAACTATGGATAGTGGAGTAAACTTAGCTAGCTATTTTTTGAGATTAGAATAGTTAAGATAAATACTATTCTAACCTTCATCTTAACTAGAAAATATAACAGCGCTTAAGCTGTTGAGCTTAAGCATCAGTTAATATAAGTAGCGATAAAATACTTAAAACCTAGTTTTAACGGCATCCGCCAGTAGCGCTAATATCCGTTCACTGTCATTCATATCAACACATTTGTCAGTAATACTTTGCCCGTAAACTAAGCTTTCACCTTCGATAACGGCTTGATTTCCTGCTTCAATAAAACTTTCAATCATAACACCAAAGAGACTATTATCCCCTTGGTCAATTTGCTGCGCTAACGATGTCGCGACATCAATTTGTTTATTATGATCTTTATAGCTATTGCCGTGGCTACAATCAACCATGATTTTTTGCGCCAAACCAGCGTTGTTAAGCTGTTCACCAGTATTTTTAATATCAGTTTGATGGTAGTTAGGCACCTTGCCGCCACGTAAAATAACGTGTGAATAAGGATTACCATGCGTGCGATAAATACACATTTGGCCACGCTTATCAGGTGAATATAAAACATGCGGGACACTAGCTGCTTTAATGGCATCAAGGGCAATTTTAACATTGCCGTCAGTACCATTTTTAAAACCAACTGGGCAAGATAGCGCTGAAGCTAGCTCTCTGTGTACTTGGCTTTCTGTTGTTCTTGCGCCAATGGCTCCCCAACTAATTAAATCAGAGATATACTGACCGGTAACCATATCTAAAAACTCGGTGCCGGCAGGTAGGCCCATTTCATTAATATCAACTAAAAGCTGCCTAGCAAGATTTAAGCCCTTGGCCACTTTAAACGATTTATCAAGATCTGGATCGCTAATTAAACCTTTCCAACCGACAGTTGTACGAGGTTTTTCAAAATAAACTCGCATAACAATCAGTAATTCATTTTTGTATTTATCGCGTAATACTTTTAAGCGTTTGGCGTAATCAATTGCTGCGGCGGTGTCATGTATAGAGCAAGGGCCAATAATCACTAGTAAGCGTTTATCATCCCCATCAATAATCGCTTCAATTTCTTGGCGACTTTGCATAATAAAATCAGCAGTTCCTTTACTTAATGGAATTTGCTCTGCTAATTCGGCAGGCGACACTAAGTGTTCTATCAGGCTGGTACGTAATTCATCGGTTTTAATTGTCATAGAGCGGGTACATTTTTAGGGTGAACTATTTATTAAGATAAAAAGAGCACATTAACGATAATATTGTCGCTAACATAGCGAAATTAGTTACTAATGTGAACTGTTTTAGTGAGAAATTTAACGGCTTTTATGCTAATTAGTATTTATATCTTTGCAAGCCAGTAATATTCAATATTTTTGCGCTGATTTCCTCAACAGAAAATTTAGTGGTATTAATAAACGGTATTTTTTCTTTTTTATAGAGTTTCTCTACTTCACGTACTTCTAGCCTACATTGCCTAGCAGAGGAATATGTAGAGTTAGAAAGTCTATTTTCTCTAATATCAATTAACCGTTGAGCGTCAATCGTTAATCCAAAGAGCTTTTTTTTATGAGGTTTTAAAAAGTGCGGTAAGGATAACTCCTCCATATCATCATCGGTAAAGGGGTAATTGGCCGCTTTGATGCCATATTGAAGTGCCAAGTAGAGCGAGCTTGGGGTTTTTCCTGAGCGTGACACGCCTACTAAGATAATATCTGCCTCTTCATAGTTAGTAACCACCGAGCCATCGTCATTTGCTAGGGCAAAATTAACCGCATCAATACGATGATCATAACTATTCTCATGAATACAGTGAGTTCGATGTGCGGTAGGTTTTGCGGTGATCCCTAATTGTGCCTCAAGTGGCGAAACAAAATGCTCTAAAAAGTTATAAATAATACCATCGCAACTGTCAATTACCGCCCTAATTTCATTATTAACAAAGGTATGAAATACCAAGGCGGGCTCTTCACTGCGAGCACACGCTCTATTAATAGTCGCTTTAGCTTCGAGTGCTTTATCAATTGTTTCTACAAAGGAGATGGTTTGATGCTCAAACTCGGTCGGAAATAAAGACAATAATGCATGACCAAATACTTCAGAAGTAATGGCGGTGCCATCAGAGATATAAAAAGCGGTTCTCATCAGAAATTCCTTATCAAATATCTGTTGTCTTGGCTGTTTTTCATAAAAAACAACAGTTAACTGTGTTAAAAGTTGGCAGTGTCGACTGTCTATACTATAAATATAGTATGAGGTTTTAATTAACTTTTTCAATTTTTTCATTACATTGTGGAGAACTATAGTGCAAGAAAATGTCCTTTGGTATCAAAACTTGGGTATGAGTGATGTCGCACGTGTCGGTGGTAAAAATGCATCGCTTGGTGAAATGATTTCAAATTTAGCCAATATGGGGGTAGAAGTACCAACCGGATTTGCCACAACATCGTATGCTTTTAATGAATTTTTAGAGCAAAGTGGTATTAATGAAAAAATATATACACTCCTTGACGACCTCGATGTTGATGACGTCAATAAGCTAGCTCAAAGCGGTGAAATTATCCGAAATTGGATAGTTGATACCCCATTTTTACCGACAATGCAGCAGGATATAAAACAAGCCTATGCCGAATTGACCGGTGATCTTGGTGAAGAGGCTTCGTTTGCAGTGCGCTCTTCTGCAACGGCAGAAGATATGCCTGATGCTTCTTTTGCTGGTCAGCAGGAAACTTTCTTAAATGTAAAAGGGCTAGACGCGGTCATGATCGCGATTAAACACGTTTATGCCTCTTTATTTAACGACCGAGCAATTTCTTATCGGGTCCACCAAGGCTATGACCATCGGGGAGTTGCTTTGTCTGCTGGTGTTCAACGTATGGTGCGCAGTGATATTGCTTCGTCTGGGGTGATGTTTTCAATTGATACGGAATCAGGTTTTGAAGAGGTGGTGTTTATCACTTCAAGTTTTGGTCTAGGCGAAATGGTGGTGCAAGGGGCGGTAAATCCGGATGAATTTTATGTACACAAACCAACGTTAGCGAAAGGAAATCCGGCGGTTATCGGCCGAAATATTGGTAGCAAAGCCATAAAAATGGTGTATACCGACTCACAAGAGCATAACAAGCAGGTGGAGATTATTGATATAGCGCCTGATGACTCGGCTAAGTTTTCACTAACCGATGACGAGGTCCAATCGTTAGCAAAACAAGCCGTGATCATTGAACAGCATTATGGTCGACCAATGGATATCGAGTGGGCGAAAGATGGCATAGATCAAAAGCTATATATTGTACAAGCACGCCCTGAAACAGTGAGAAGTCGAGAAAATGTTAATGTTATTGAGCAGTTTCAATTGTTATCAAGCTCAGCCATTGTCTGTGAAGGTCGATCTATAGGCCATAAAATAGGTGCTGGCACGGCCAAAGTGTTAACGTCTTTGGCTGAAATGGATAAAATTTTACCTGGTGATGTACTGGTAACGGATATGACCGATCCAGATTGGGAACCCATTATGAAACGGGCTGCTGCCATTGTCACCAATAGAGGGGGAAGAACCTGTCATGCCGCCATTATTGCACGTGAAATGGGAATTCCTGCCGTTGTTGGCTGTGGTAATGCCACCACGATAATATCCAGTGGTGAAGAGGTCACAGTATCCTGTGCTGAAGGGGATACTGGCTATATTTATCAAGGGAAAATTGATTTTACGGTAAGTACATCTGAAATTAATAATATGCCATATTTACCCCTAAAGGTGATGATGAATGTTGGTAACCCTGAACGTGCTTTTACTTTTGCTAAATTGCCTCATGCAGGTATTGGCTTAGCGCGTTTAGAATTTATTATAAATAAAATGATTGGCGTACACCCTAAAGCGTTGATTAATTTTGACCAGCAATCCGCAGATTTACAGGATGAAATTAACGACATCATCATGGGGTATAGCAGTCCCGTTGAATTCTATATTGCAAAATTAACCGAAGGAATATCAACCTTAGCGTCAGCATTTTCGCCTGAAAAAGTGATTGTGCGAATGTCCGATTTTAAATCTAACGAATATGCCAACCTTGTTGGTGGTGAAGCTTATGAGCCTGAAGAAGAAAATCCGATGATTGGCTATCGTGGTGCTTCACGCTATATTTCAGTCGATTTCCGTGACTGTTTCTTATTAGAGTGTGAAGCGATTAAACGTGTTAGAAACAGTATGGGCTTAACGAATGTTGAAATAATGATTCCGTTTGTTCGTACCTTAGGAGAGGCTGCAGCCGTTATTGATATTTTAGCAGAATGTGGTTTAAAACGCGGTGAAAATGGCCTACGCATTATAATGATGTGTGAATTGCCATCCAATGCCTTACTAGCCGATCAATTTCTTGACTACTTTGATGGTTTTTCCATTGGCTCTAATGATTTAACACAGTTAACGCTTGGCTTAGATAGAGATTCAGGTCTAGTTGCCCATTTATTTGATGAACGTAACCCTGCCATCAAGGCGTTATTATCTATGGCGATTAACGCCTGTAAAAAACGCGGTAAATATATTGGAATTTGTGGGCAAGGACCATCAGATCATGAAGATTTCGCCTTATGGTTAGTGGCTCAGGGCATTGAAAGTGTTTCACTTAATCCGGATACCGTACTCTCAACTTGGTTATATCTTGCCGAGAAGTACATACAAAAGTAATCACTACTATAGATGAGATACCGTTGAGATGTGTACGTTAACTTTTTGAACATGGTCTATCTAATAAGTAATTTAATTTAAATCACACTAACCTTGATCAAGAGTACTTAAACGTAATAAACAGGAAAGTTACTCATTCATGTCTATTATTAAGACGTGTGCGCTTATCAAATGTGTAAGTATTTTTATGAAACAAAAAAATCAATTGACAACATTAGCCAAGGTCTCAAAAACAATGGATGAGTTGTCATTACATCATGCCTTTGAACACGTCGAAGCGATCGCCGTGCAAGGTTACGATCAACAAAGAAAAGTACACTATTGGAATAAGGGCAGTGAATTGCTCTATGGCTACAGCTTTGAAGAAGCATTAGGACAGAAATTAGACGATCTCATTATTCCAAATGACATGGCTGCTCATGTGGTCGCAGGTATTAATAACTGGTTCGATCACGATGTTCCTTTACCTGCATCGGAGGTGACGCTGCTTCATAAAGAGGGTCATCACCTCCATGTGTACTCGAGTCATGTATTGTTTGAAAATGAACAAAACCACAAGCACCTTTATTGTATTGATATTGACTTAGCGGCCAATAAAAATGCGCTAGAGCAGGCGCTGTTTAAAGAACACATGCTAAAAGCCGTTTTTGAAGCCGTACCCGACTTATTCTTTTTAATGGATATCGACGGCGTTATTATTGATTACCACGCTAGTCAGAAAAAAAACTTGTACGTTCCTCCTGCCGATTTTCTCGGTAAACCCATGCTTGATATCTTACCGACAAATGTTGCGCAATTGTTCAAGGTTAACATAGGCAAAGCAATTACAGACAGTTCGGCTGTTTGTTTTGAATATGAATTAGAGTTACCACACGGGTTAACCTACTTTGAAGCTCGTATTAGTTATCTTAAAAATTATAACCAAGTGGTTACCATTGTTCGTGATATTACCGAGCAACATAAAACCGCTGCAGTTATTCGGCATCATGCCTACTATGACACCTTAACGTTATTGCCTAATCGATTCCTTACGCTAGATAGACTGTCGCAAATGCTAAACGAAGCACAGCGTAATCAAGAAAAAGCAGCCATTTTATTTTTAGATTTAGATGACTTTAAAAAGGTAAATGATTCACTGGGGCATGACATTGGTGACAAACTATTAATTGAAGCGGCTCACCGGTTAAATAAATTGGTTCGTAAAGAAGATACTGTCGGCCGATTGGGCGGTGATGAATTCTTGATTTTAATGCGCGGCTTAATTAATGAAAATAATGCACTAACGATCTCAGAAAACTTATTAAAGGTATTTAGAAAGCCGTTTAAAATAGATGATAGAGAATTAATGCTGACCTTGAGTATCGGTATTGCTATTTATCCTGAAAATGGCACTAGCGCATCAGAGCTACTTAAAAACGCTGATACTGCTATGTATCAAGCCAAGGCTATTGGCAGGAATACCTACTCATTTTTTACCAAAGAAATGAACGTTAATATGATTCGCCGCTTAGAAATTGAAGAGCAAATGCATGGCGCATTAGAGCGAAATGAATTTGAAGTATTTTATCAGCCGCAATTTGATGCCAAGCAGAGAATTATTGGTGCTGAAGCATTATTACGCTGGCGTAATACGGCCTTGGGTAATATTACCCCAGATGAATTTATTCCGGTCGCAGAGCATACCGGGCTTATTGTCCCTATTGGCCAGTTTGTCGTTAAAAAATCGTTAAGTTTTTTAAATGAATGGCAAGAGCAGCTGCAACGAAAATTTAAAATGGCCATTAACTTATCACCACGGCAATTTAGAGACTTGGAGTTACTCAATTTTGTTAAAACGTCTTTACTCGATGCTAATATTTCTCCCTGCAGTTTAGAGTTAGAAATTACCGAAGGGGTGTTGATGATAGGGCAGTCTTACATTGATGAGGCCTTGGTTGGCCTGCATGGATTAGGTATCAAACTATCGATGGATGACTTTGGTACCGGTTATTCATCGCTCAGTTATTTACGACAATATGATTTCGATATTTTAAAAATAGATCGTACCTTTGTTAATGGTATTACTGAAAATAAAGCCGATCGAGATTTAGTGACGGCCACTATTTCAATGGCACACGATCTGGGTTTGACGGTGGTTGCTGAAGGCGTGGAATTGAAAGAGCAGGTAGAAATGCTTAAAGCGCTTAAATGTGATTATTTACAGGGGTATTACTTTAGTAAGCCGGTTGCCGCGCAAGCGTTAATCTCATTTTCAATGGGCTATAAACCACTAGGCTGACATAGTAACAAATGATGCCTTACATAGCAGACATAAATCCTGTGGCGATAACGCTATTTCTAGCCCGCGTTTACCACCGCTAATGTAGACCTTGTTAAAATTTTGAGCGCTGCTATCAATTAACGTGACCAGTTTTTTCTTTTGCCCTAAGGGACTTACGCCTCCTAACACGTAGCCTGTTACCGCCGTTACCCGCTTAGCGTCAGCCATCACAATTTTTTTTACCTTAAGCGCTTTGGCAGCCGCTTTTAAATTTAGCATCTTATTGACCGGAACAATGGCAACTGCCAAGGTTGATGTTTCATCACAAATAACCAACGTTTTAAATACGTGCTCAGCATTGAGGTTAAGTTTTTCTACTGCCTCTAACCCAAAGGCTTGGTTACTACTATCATGCTGATATTGCAGCACAGTAAAAGCGACTTTTTGCTTAGTCAGAAAATCAATTGCCGGTGTCATTGAGGTTAACTTATAAAATGATAAAGATGTTAATGGTTTATTGTCGCTGATCAGGTAGAATTATCAACCTATAATTCTTAGCTTTTCATTTGTTTACTATGCGCATTATTCACACTTCAGACTGGCATTTAGGTCAGTATTTCTATGGCAAAAGTAGAGCAAATGAGCATCAACAATTTCTTAACTGGTTATTAGCACAAGTTAGTAGCGAGCACATCGATGCTATTATTGTTGCCGGTGATATATTCGATACCGCCACGCCACCCAGTTATGCCAGACAAATGTATTATAACTTTATCAGTGATTTACAAGCCTTTAATTGCCAATTAATTGTCTTAGCAGGTAATCATGATTCAGTCAGTATGTTAGCTGAATCGAAAGCGTTACTGAGCTCACTCTCTACGCATGTTATTGCCAATGTCACCGATATTAACGATCAAGCTCAACTTGCTGAGCAAGTGTTTGTCTTAAAGAATAAACAAGGCACGCCAAAAGCTGTTATATGTGCGGTACCTTTTATCCGTCCGCGAGACATTGTCAAAAGCCAGGCTGGCCAATCAGCTGCGGATAAATCAAAGAACCTCCAACAGGCTATTGTGCAACACTACCAAGCCTTGTTTGAGCAGGCACAACAGCTTGTGGCAACCACTGAGCTTAATTTACCTATTATCGCTACTGGGCATTTAACCGCATTAGGAGTGACTAGCTCAGATTCTGTGCGTGATATATATATTGGCACCTTAGAAGCACTACCCAGTAATGCTTTTCCTGCGGCTGATTATATTGCGCTTGGTCATATTCATCGGTCACAGCGCGTGGGTAAAACTGAGCATATTCGTTATTGTGGCTCGCCAATTCCGCTAAGTTTTGATGAGGCTAGCCACAAAAAACGAGTGTTAGTGGTTGAATTTAACGGTGGAAAACTAGCGACTACACAAGATTTAATCATACCTTGTTTTCAACCACTCGCTATGGTGAAAACGCCCTATGAAAAACTGGAGCAAAAAATTACTAGTTTGATTACTGAGCTGCAAACACAGCAAAGCGAACAAACGCAAGCAAGTGATAACAATGAGCAAAAGTTATGGCTTGATATCGAGCTGCTTGATAGTGGCATCTTAAGTGATATTCAACCTAAAATAACCGCTATTGTTAAAGATCTTCCGGTTGAAGTGCTCCTCGTTAGGCGTGCTAAACAGGTAAGAAAAGTGTTAATGCAAGCACATCAGGCAGATCAAAGTACCTTAAGTGAATTGACGCTCGATGATGTCTTTAGCTCCCGTATCAATCAAGAGCCCAGTTTACAAGCCAGTGACGATGATCCTAAGCAACAAGCGTTGCTAGTAACCCGTAAAGAACATTTACATACTCTATTCAAACAAACGGCGGCACAAGTTTTCGAGCAAGAACACTCGCAGGTACTGGGCTTATCCGTTGAGAAATCAAATCAGCAATTAAATCATGACATCAACGGCGTAGAAGAGGCCAAAGCATGAAAATATTACGCTTGCGCTTTGAAAACGTAAATGCACTCAAACAAGCTTGGCAAATAGACTTTACCCAAGCACCGTTCGATAGTAACGGCCTATTTGCCATTACCGGAGCCACTGGTGCCGGTAAAACCAGTATTCTTGATGCGATATGTTTAGCGCTATATCATCAAACACCGCGATTAACGATTTCAAAAAAGCAAAATCAGTTGATGACCCGCTATACCTCGCACTGTATGGCAGAAGTAGAATTTGCAGTGAAAGGGCAAGAATACCGGGCTTTTTGGAGCCAAAAACGCGCACGTAACAAAATTGACGGTAATTTATTAGAGCCCACCGCTGAACTTTCCTTAGTCGATGGTACTATCATTGCCGAAAAGCTGAAAACCGTACGCAGCAAAATTGCTGAAATAACAGGCTTAGATTTTTCACGCTTCAGAAAGTCGATGTTGTTATCGCAAGGGGAATTTGCTGCATTTTTAAATGCACCGGCCAATGATCGTGCGCAATTGCTTGAACAACTAACGGGTACTGAAATTTACGGCGATATTTCTAAACAAGCTTTTGAAAACCACAAGCTTGCAGAAACAGCCCTACAAAAACTCAAAGACAAAGCGCAAGATGTTATCCTGCTTGATGATGAACAATTAACAGCGTTAACTAATGAGTCGACAATATTAGCGCAGCAAAATAGTCAAAATACTTTGTTGCAGACGTCATTACAGCGGTTAAAAACGCTTAAGCAAAATGAAGAGAGTGTAAATAAACATCAGCAACGAACACACGCTTTAGCAGTACAAAGCAAACAATTAGCCGATGACGTTGCCAATGCTAGCACTGTGGTTGAAGAGTTTTCGCTAAAACACCAACAGTTGCAAGCAAGTCATCATGCTATTGAAAGCAAACTGAATAACGAAATTTTGCCATTAGATAACGACATTGCGCATTTAACCACGCAGTCTGCGACACTAAAAGCTCAGCGAATAGCGCAAAATGAACGGTGCGAGCAAGCACAGCTTGAGCGACAACAAGCCATTGTTGAACAGGGAAAAGTGAGTGAACAAATAGCGGTCACACAAGGGAATTTAGCGCAGTACCAAGCAGTAAATGATGCTAAAGAAAAGTTAGCCCTTTGGAAAAATCAAGTAAATCAACTGGCTGATATGCAGCAAACTATCACCGTGAAAGAGCAAGTGATTATCCAGAATCGCAAACATTATCAACAATTTATCTCCGAACAACAACATCAGCAAAAATTAGCTGAGCAGCAACAACTGCAACAAGTCGCAGTAGCAAAACAAAGCAGTCATGTGGCACAAGCATATCAGCAGATTTTTGTGCAGCATCATGCGTTATTAACGTCGATTAACTGCGGTGAGCAAACGGACGTTAATGAGTATTTTCTTGCTAAAATTCAAGAAAACATCCAAACGAGTGTGCAAGGCTATCTAAAAGATCAGCATACCCTAAGCCAAAGTTTAGTGATGGCTAAACGGCATCAAGTGTTGGTTAATGATCTACAACAACAGCTCTCTCAACAGCAGTCGCTATCTGAGAGTCAACGCGCTAGCGAAGGACAGTTATCAGCATTGCGAATTCAGTTCACTCAAGCTAAACAACAAAAAACAGATATAGAAACGTTAATCGCTCAACAGCAAACGATTATGTCGTTAAGTGAACATCGGGCAAGTTTACTGCCACAGCAACCTTGCCCATTATGTGGCTCTGCTGAACATCCGGCGATATCCCAATATCAAACCATAGACCCTAATGAACATCAGCAACGATTGCACCAGGTGAATCATGAGCTATCGCAACTGGAGCAACAAGGAAAGACACTTGCCCAGCGAGAAAGCCAATTATCGGCTCAGTTGGCTATGATTGCAGCCAATAGCAATAAGATGGAATATGAGCAAAAGACACTACAAGAAAATTTTAATCAGCTTTATATCAGCTCGGCTTTAGCGTTTACGTTAACGGATAGTGATGAGATCGCTGAGCAATTAGATAACACTCATGTAGCTATTGAACAGTTGAACACCCTTAATACTGAGCTATTAACACTGAATAATGACAATATTGCTGTTAATCAACAACAGCAACAGCTAAGTCAGGCATTGTTACAATCGCAGCACCAAGTTGAGTTAAGTGAAGAAAAGCGTTTTCGCTGTCAACAAGAAGGAGATGATACCAATAAACACCTTCAACAATTGGTCAAGGATCAGCAACAGTTAGCTGTGATTTTGGTTGCGGATGTTAAAGAGGCAGCGTTAATTGAGCAGCTCTCAGCAGAGTTAACATTAGATATCTTGCCACAATTATCCGCTGAAATAACACCTAAAAACCACCAAAGGTATAAGTCAATAATAACCATTATTTACCAAGGGAAATGGCTAACCGTTTTACAGCAACAGCTAGCGTTATTTAATCAAAGTGCGATTACCTTACAGTCACTGTCTAGTCAGTTAACCGCCGTAGAGCAAGCCAATGTTTTAACCGAGGCTAATGCAGAACATGGCCAGCAGCAGTTGGTACAGTTAGCCGAGCAAGAGTCAAGCTTACAACATCGATTAATAGTAATATCTAAGTCACGCGTTACCTTGTTTGAGTCAATGGGGTATACAGAGAATACAACTCAATCTGCTGATTATATTAGAAAAAATTTATCGGAGTTGACTAATGAAGAGGCTGATAACTTAGCCGCTTTAAATAAGCAGCAACAACAGCTAATTTCTCAACATCAACTCGTTATTGGTCAAGAACAAAGTGCTGCACTACAACTTAAAGAGTTACAACAAGCCCGACAAACACACCAACTCGCTTTTAATCACAGCCAGGAAAGTATCAACGATAAACACTACCAACAAGTTGTTAGTGCGTTAATGTTACAGCCACTCACTAGCATTGATGAAGCGTTAGCAAGTGTTATTGAAGAGCTCAAACAACAGCAACTTTCTCTAGGTCAAATCCAACAAAAATTGAGCCAAGACCAGCAAAATAATAATCAGCAATTGGCATTGAAGAATCAAATTGAAGCTGAGCAGGGTGATTTAGATAATCTCGCTTATTTAAATAAATTAATTGGCTCTGCTGACGGTGCTAAATTTAGAAAATTTGCCCAAGGGCTAACTTTAAATCACTTAGTGTATTTGGCTAATGAGCAACTGAATAAATTAGATGGTCGCTATCAATTACAATGTCAGCAAAGTGATAGCCTCAGTTTAGAAGTACTTGATACCTGGCAGGGGGATACCGTACGTGATACCAAAACCTTATCTGGAGGTGAAAGCTTTTTAGTGAGTTTAGCGCTGGCGTTGGCCTTATCCGATTTAGTGAGTAATAAAACCAGTATCGATTCACTGTTTTTAGATGAAGGCTTTGGTACTTTAGATAATGACACCCTTGAAATTGCGCTTGATGCTTTAGATAACTTAAACGCCAGTGGCAAAATGATCGGCATTATCAGTCATGTTGAAGCCCTTAAAGAACGTATCGCGGTGCAAATTAAAGTTGAAAAGCAAAGTGGTTTAGGGGTGAGTTCACTTGATAAGCAGTTTGCCTTTGAAGCGGTTTGAAGCAGAACAAACGCTCAGGCTAGCACACTTACTTATAGCGAATAACGGCTCATTGTTCACTGAACATCGTTAAATAGTTATTAATACCTAAATAAATGAATAAAGGGAATATTTGTGGAAATTTGGATTTATTTCACACTACTAGCAGCAACCATGCAAGCGGTTCGTACTGCAGGGCAGAAACAGCTTTCAGGTAAACTGAGTGCGATGGCCACAACGGGAGTGCGTTATATTTACGCATTACCGTTTGCGTGGGGGTATTTATGGTGGCTAGCCGATTATCGCGGTATTGATATTCCAAATCTAAATAATGACTTTATTGTTCAAGGGGTTATTGCCTGCTTTAGTCAAACACTTGGTACCCTTTGCTTAGTTGCCGCTTTTCGTTATAAAAATTTCGCGGTTGCTAGCAGTTTATCTAAAACTGAAGCCATTCTGGTTGCTATTCTCGGCGCATTATTCTTTGCTGCTCCGCTAAGTTTACTTGGCTGGTTTAGCGTGGTGGTTGGTGTGGTTGGCGTATTTTTAGTATCAAAAGTAAAGTTTAGCCGCCGAAGTATCTTGGCTGGCTCTGATGCTTCTATGGGCTTAATGTATGGTTTAGCATCCGGGTTAGGTTTAGCGATTACCACCTTATTAATTCGTGAATGTAGCTTATCGCTAAAGACCGATCTTATGGTCAGTGCTGCAGTGACCTTAGTGTTTTTGGTTACGCTGCAAAGCTTAATGTCAGTGGTATATTTACTGGTAAAAGATAGATCACAATTCGCGTTAATGTGTCACCACTGGCGCTTATGCTTATTTGTTGGTGTTACTAGTGTACTTGGCACTATTGGTTGGTCTACCGGCGCTAGTTATCAAACGGCGGCGTATGTAAAAGCGTTAGGACAAGTCGAATTTTTTATTACTTTAGCGCTGACTTATCGCTTGTTTAAAGAAAAAATTACCGCTATTGAGTACATTGGGATGCTTTTAATCATTTTAAGTGTCGTTATTTTGTTGTTATGGGCTTAATCTCGCTAGATTTAATGTTAAACTGCCCAGCATTATTTACTGTAAGATTAAGAGAAAAAAATGAAAATAGCTGAAAAAACAGTCGCTCAATTCCACTATGTATTAAAAAATGAAGCAGGTGAAGAAATTGAATCTTCACATAACGCAGAGCCACTGGCTTATTTACATGGCGCTAACAACACGTTAGCGGGTTTAGAAAAAGCCCTTGAAGGTAAAGAAGCCGGTGAAAAATTCAGTGTTACTTTACAACCTGAAGAGGCGTACGGCGAACGCCAAGACGATTTGATTCAACGTGTACCAGCGAAACATCTTCAAGGCTTACCAAGTAAGCATGCTAAATGGAAAGCGGGCATGATTGCTGTAGTTCAAACGGAGCAAGGACAACGTCAAGTAACCGTCGTTAAAACCGGTAAATTTATGATCACTGTTGATATTAATCCACCACTTGCGGGTAAGGTTATTACCTTTGATATTGATCTTATCGACGTGCGTGCAGCAACTGACGAAGAAGTTGAGCATGGCCACGCCCATGGTGTTGGCGGACATCAGCACTAATAACATTATTAGCGCGAAGGTTATTGTTCAGGGTTAATATTCGTTAGGCTATTAATTCTGAAATTAACGTACAACATTAAAAAAGCCAAGTTACCCTTGGCTTTTTTGGGTTTTAATGGCGGGAAATTTTATTAAGCCCGTCGCGAGTGCCACGCCCACGAGAATAAAGCCACAACCTAATAGCATATTGGTGCTTGTTTGCTCATTCAAGAACACATATCCCCATAGTAACCCAAAAACTGGGATCAAATAGGTCACTGAAATTGCCTTGTTAGGCCCTAAATTCGCGATTAGATGGAAGAAAATGATATAGGCGATGCCGGTACATAATAGCCCAAGTATCACTACTGAGGTGATGGCGATATTACTGGGCATTTGTGTTGGTATAAACCATAAGCTTAATGGAATTAATACTATTGAAGCAGATACTTGGCTGCCCGTTGCCAAGGTAATAGCACTAACGCCTGTTAGGTAGCGTTTAGTGAAATTAGCACTGATGCCATAGCATAATGAAGCGACTAAAGCCGCGAGTGTTGGTAATAGCATACTATGCTGTTCTTGCTCATTATTTCCGGTTGCCATGTTGTCGAATGTAAGGAAATAGACACCAATAAAACCAATGAGTAAACCCAGTGCAGCGGACGGGCTGAGTTTATCTTGAAACCAAAAATAGGCGACCATAGCACCAAACATCGGTGTGGTGGCATTTAATACCGAGGTTAACCCACCGCTTAAGGTTAAAGTAGCATAAGCAAATAAGACAAAGGGAATGCAAGTATTAAACATACCCACGATAAATATTTTAGCTTTATTACCAAAAAACGAACGCTGATTTTTAGTGATATAGAGTATCGGCAGCAATAGCAAACTAGCGGTCAAAGTACGAAAGGCAATCAATAGTATCGGGCCAAACTCCGGGCTGGCTATGCGCATAAAAATAAACGATGCCCCCCATAGAGAAGCGAGTATTAATAATTCAAGTAGATATTTTATCGTCAAAACGTATCCTCTTATCGCTTATGTTTAACGTGATTAGCTTTACTGGCTGGAGCTATATTGGTCACCATCACTTCGGTTAACGTTTGCATCTGCCACTCAATATTTAAATCATATAAATGCATACCATAATTTTTTTGATCGGCTTGGTTCTTTTTATAGGCTGGGCGGGGATCTTGTGCCAATACTTGTTCAATCAGCACTAATAATTGTGGTAGTCGTTGTTCAACTTGCTGATATGCAGCTAAAGCACCGTCACTAAAATGTACCGTAAGCTTCGCTTCAGGCTCTGTTTGGGCAAAACCTGCTTGGGCGGTTGGTATTGAGTCAGAATAGGGAATATAGGGCTTTATATCAACGATAGGGGTTTTATCCAGTAAGTCGATGCCCGATATATGAATTACAACATCTTGCTTAACAATGTCGATATTTTCTAACTTAACCACCGACATACCAATAGGATTGGGTCTAAAGGTTGAGCGGGTCG
>Ga0209292_1002815_pt1 | contig 19630 bp, 21 predicted proteins | sample GOMGulsemesocosm_2_FD_184634 | JGI IMG/M metagenome (GOLD analysis project Ga0209292, IMG submission 184634) | Methane-oxidizing microbial communities from mesocosms in the Gulf of Mexico - GOM9C Gulf of Mexico (SPAdes) (version 2) | ecosystem: Environmental > Aquatic > Marine > Cold seeps... | reverse complement strand
TTGAACGAATAAAAAATATAAAGCATGGATATTCATAAATATTGGCTTCGCTACGCGAAGCCTTATAAAGAGCTGATATAAACCCTCAATAATGAAAACTTACAATAATTAGTTTTCACACAGGCTGGGCTAACAGAAGTCACAAGGTTATCTTCGATGCTAATGACCGCTTTAGATTGTGAGCAGTCCTTTTTGAATTAGGGGCTAGTGTCTTCTTTGTGGTAAAAGTGAACACCTGAAATGAACTGTTCTTCTCTTTTAGTTGAACGAATTAATAGGTGAAAAATCATTACTGAAATCAATCTTAGTTTGCCTAAATAAGTGAGTAGCAATAAAAAACTGTTGTAATAATCATCAATATTCTGTAATTTTATTTATCCGTTATTTGGCTGAGACAAAGGAAGAATATGATCGACTATTATAAAAAGAAAAGTGCCGAGTATTATGAAAAAGCCCGTATTGCACAGGAAAATAATGAAGACTATGAGAAGTTTAAAAGCGAAGCCGAAACTTATGATAAAAGAATTGCAGAGTTAGAGGTTTAATAAGCTGAATCAAAGGCGCTGTCGCGCCTATTTCATCATCTTTTGGTATATTGCTTAATACCTCCAAAGAAATGACATTAATACTTTTACAATGACAACTCTACCTTTCAAAATTTCTTTCAATGTTTTCTCCTATCACCTGTTCATGTAATTTCGCACTAAGATTTAGCGTCGTCAGTAAGGGGCACAATATTTAACTAGCTTAAACTCTTAAGTCAACGATGGGGTCAGATATAATATTGACGTGATTTTTTGAATATGACTTGATTGGTAAAGAAGTGACTTAAGCAATAAAATTACTTCAGATACAAGTTGTCTTCTATTATTTTCTTTATCTTGCCTGACTTTTTTAACGCTGCAATGGCATGATTAAATTGAGTTACATCCTCTAAGGACATAGAGTTTTTACTTAGCATAAAATAGATATCAGCCTGATATATATAGAGAGAATGTTGAGAAAACTTACCCTGTAAGTTAAACATTTCAATATAAGTATTCATGGCAACTGGATCAGCTAAAAGGCCATCAATATGACCTTTTAACAGCATTTGAATATTTTGGCTGAGATCTGTAACTTCATTAAAATGAGATTTGAAAGTAGGGTGCTCGCTTAAAGTCTTGAACTCGTCCCCGTAAAAGTAGCCTCTTTCAATACCTACGATGTAATTACTGCCAATTACATCAGTAAGCGTATTCAACTCTATTTCATTTTCTTTACCTTTAATAACAAAAAGTCTAACTTCTTCAACTCGATAAGCATCAGTGAAATATGCATACTCTTCACGTTCTCTACTTCTCGAAGACCCCATAGCGATATTAACTTCTCCCTTTTGTAAGTACATTAAGTGCCGTTTCCAAGGAAGCTTTATATAAGCTAAATTAGCAGAGGTTTGTTCTGCAATCGCGTTCAGAATTAATACATCTAAACCCTTTAACTGATTGTTACTATCTTGATATTGATATGGGTACCATATCTCCCAACCAACGCTGATAGGCGCTAGTTGCTTAGCAATAACCTGAAATGATAATAATACGATAAATAAGAAGAGGTACTTCTTCATTTTCATCCCTAATATTAAATTTTTTTACTGACTATCAGTATAGCTTAGCTTTACTTTTATTTGAAAATCTCACGGACAAGCAGTTATATACTTTTAGCTTAGCCTTTAGTTGACTCAACTCGTCAATTTATACCTAAATAATACATATATGTGTTTTACACTGTAAAGCTTAGCTATAACAGCGTAGGATCACTTTACTTTAGATAAAACCTAGGTTTGCACTTATACCAATCAGTATTAAGGGCACTAACATAAAAAATTATGCAACTAACAGAAAAAGCATCACGCACTAACGCTTTACTTATTTCTATTTGTACACCGGATTTTAAAGGTGATGAGGCAACAGAATCACTTGCAGAGCTTGCCCGTTTAGTGACAACTCTCGGCTTTAAAGTCGTCGGTACCCAGTCTCAAAAGCAGAGTTCAACTAAAAAGGTTAATGTGCTCGGTTTAGGGAAGCTGGCAGAAATAGCGCATCTTACAGGTAACCAAGGTGTTGTTGAAGGTGCAGAGGATGAAGACTTATTTGAAGAAATACTTGATGAAGCAGCCTTTAATGATATCCCATCAGACAATCTTCCGTTTGCCTGTGCGGATGTCGTGGTATTTGATTGTGATTTAAGTCCATCTCAGTTACGTAATGTTGAGAATCAATTAGGTGTAGAAGTATTTGACCGCACTGGCATTATTATTGAAATATTTAGCCGCCATGCCCGTACCAAAACAGCTAAATTACAAGTAGAGATTGCTCGTCTTAATTATGTAGCACCAAGACTTCGCGAAACCTCATGCGGTGATAAAGAACGTCAAATGGGTAAAGGCGCAGGTGAAACAACGTTAGAGCTGAATCGCCGTGCAGTACGCGACCAATTAGCAGAGCTTAAACGAGAGTTGGCCAGTGTCCAACATGAAATGAAAGGTCGGCGTACACAGCGTTCAGAGCTGTTTTGCGTCGCTTTGGTAGGCTATACCAACGCGGGTAAGTCATCAATGATGCGCGCGATCACAGGCAGTGATGTTGAAGGTGAAAATAAACTTTTTGCGACACTTGATACCACAGTACGTGCTTTGTTTCCCACCACTCAACCGCGAATACTTGTATCAGACACGGTTGGTTTTATTAAAAAGCTACCACATGATCTTGTCGCCTCTTTTCATTCAACATTGGCTGAGGCGCAGGATGCTTCATTATTGTTATATGTTGTCGATGCTTCTGACCCTTCGTTTCGTACCCAGCTCGGTGTAGTGCACGAAGTATTAGATGAAGTGGGTGTTGAAAACAGTAAGAAATTACTGGTACTGAACAAATCAGATCAACTGAGCATTGAGCAACAAAAAGAACTAATGGCAGAGTTTCCTGATGCCATGATCACCTCAGCACGTAATCCGGCGGATGTAAGTAAATTGCATCAATATATCGTTGAAGTTGCTCAAGAAGAAATGCTTGAAGAAGAGATTATGGTGCCTTACACGGCTAATGGCATTATCGGCGAAATTCGTTCAAAAATGAGTGTAGTTAAAGAAGAATACGAGAATGAACATGCAAAACTCACCGTTCGATCAAGTGCTATTGAATTTGCAAGGTTGAAGAAGAAAATGTTGAGCTTATAAAGGGCTATTAACCACTAAAATAATTAAGTTGGTGTAATCTAAGTTTAACCAGTCAACTAAAATAGACTGGTTTAACTTAAGGTTATCACTTAGGACATCGAAAGTTGGGAAGCCTACTAAATTGATGTTATTCTACTGTTAATTATGACCAGACCAAATATGAATATTGGGCGTTAGGAAAACGGTTTCTGATATGGATTTCTGTATAAATATAAAAAAAATAGTCGCAATTGAAGCTATAAATCCGGTCATAAACCTTGATGGCCATCAGGAAATAGCTTTTAGTAAAACGGAACTACCAAAATTAGACGATTTAAAACCAATGCAGAGGCGACGTCTTAGTCCTTTTGCTAAGTTAGCTATGCACTGTGCTTTAGAAGTAACAAAGCATGAAAAGCAAGCTTTAGTCAGTGTATTTTCATCACGTCATGGCGACCTTCATAAAACCTCGACTATGCTGCATGACTTAGCCTTGGGTGAAGATATCTCTCCCACAGCTTTCAGCTTGTCAGTGCATAATGCCGTCGCCGGTCTTTTTACTATTTTCACGCAAAACACTCAAGCATCTACTACGGTTTCCGCTGGCAAAGATACCTTCTTGATGGCACTAGTTGAAGCTTACATACGATTAAAAACAGGTCAACACCAACAAGTACTTTTAGTCCATAGTGATCAAGTACTGCCAAGCCCTTATTCACAATTTGCTGATGAGTTACAAATAGACCATGCAGTTGCTTTAATTTTGACTAAAGATGATTTAGCAGGGCAGAGGATTTCAATCAAGAAATCTAACAATATCAGTGTTTCTTCAGTTGATAGCCTAACGGAGCTGCCGCAGGCAGTGTCATTTTATCGATGGTTAAATGATATTGAAAAACCTCAAGAGTTAACTATGCTCGCTAACCAATGGAAAATTAACAGGTTAAACAATGAATAAGTTATGGCGTATATTTGCCACTGGCTTATGTTTTACTATATTTGCACTGGGTGGTTTAGTACTAACAATCTTAATTTTGCCAATTCAAAGAGTATTGTGCAAAGACACACTAGTAGCACAACAGCAATCAAGGAAAACCGTACAATACGCAACCAAGTTGTTTATTAGTATTATGCAATTTACCAAAATATCTCATTTCACGGTAAAAAATCGTCGAAAATTCAGTGGTTTTCGAGGGACTGTAGTTATTTGTAATCACCCATCTTTAATAGATGTGGTATTATTAATTTCAGTCATACCCAATGCGGTGTGCATTGTGAAAGCTAACTTGTTTAAAAACCCTTTTATTCGAGGCGTCCTTAGTAATACAGGTTACATCAGTAATGATAATGCGGAACAATTAATTGAAGATTGTCGGGATTCATTGGCACAAGGAAATAACCTAATTATTTTTCCTGAAGGAACAAGAACAACACCCAATACGCCGTTAAAATTTAAGCGAGGTGTTGCTAATATTGCGATTAGGTGTGGTTCGCCTATCCAATGTTTTAAGCTTCAGATTAATCCGACCACATTAACTAAAAATGAACAGTGGTATCGAGTTCCTGCGCGTAAATTTCAAGTTAAACTGAATTGTATGCCTGCAGCACCAATGCCTAATATACAAGAAGAAGCTCCAATAAGCATACTCGCGAGAGTATATACACGTGAGCTAGAACAATTTTATAACAAGGAATTAGAAAGTAATGTCAGACTTAAAAGCTAAGATCAAAGCTTTAATTATTGAAACGCTTGATTTAGAAGATGTGAGCATAGAGGATATTCAAGATGATGAAGCCTTGTTTATTGATGGCCTTGGCCTAGATAGCATTGACGCACTTGAATTAGGTTTAGCAATTAAGAAGACATTTAATATAAAAATTGATGCTAATTCAGAAGAAACGAAAAAACATTTCAGCTCAATCAATAGCTTGTCAGAGTTTATTGAGACAAATCAGTAGTAATGGATCTAAAAATGCAATCTAGAGAAGAAATATACAATACTTTATCGACAATATTTATCGATGATTTTGAGATTGAGCCAGAAGATATCTCACTGACGGCCAATTTATATGAAGATTTAGACTTAGACAGCATTGATGCTATCGATCTCATTGTTAAACTTAAGGCGTTCACGGGTCAAAAAATAGAACCCGATGCCTTTAAAAAAGTAAGAACTGTCAATGATATCATCGATGAATTATCAAAGTTACTCGGCGTATAGCGCTTAGCTAACAGATAAAAGTAATTAAAAGCCAACACTAGTGAAAACACTTACCACAGCGCTACTCGCTCTACTGTTAATTTTATATCCAATCATTGTCTATACAGGGCTTAGCTATTTTGAGCCTCGTTATGTTGCTGTGGCGTTAATCTGTGTTTTTTTATTGCGGCTGGCAACACATTCTAAAAGCAATCAGCCCTGGTTGAAGTTAACGTCAGTTATGGCTATTGCGGTGCTGCTGTTTTCGGTAGTTTTTGACCAAGCTATCGGTGTTTTACTCTATCCTGTCGCTATGAATCTAGGCTTATTGTCCATATTTGCCTATTCTTTGTATAAAAAACCATGTGTCATTGAAACCTTAGCGCGCCTTCAAGAGCCAGACCTAGATGAATTTGCGGTTCAATACACTGAAAAAGTGACATGGGTATGGTGCTTGTTTTTTTGTATAAATGGCAGTATCGCGCTTTACACTGCATTGTATGCATCGATAGCTCAATGGACTTTATATAATGGCCTTATTTCTTATCTCTTAATGGGGACGTTAATGTCAGTAGAGTGGTTGGTACGTTGGAAAGTAAAAGCAGGGCGGAAATAAAGTGTTTGATTTAACGCACCTTGCCAACTCGCACAGACTTTTTTTTCTGAACGGTAACGACATATCCGCCAACGAATTTATTACGGATATTAACCATTATCGAAGAAAGATTCGATGTTTTAAAAAAGCGCAGAGTAGTACAAATAAGTTACTGAACAGGCCGCTTAAAGTCGTTCTATTTCACCGTGATACTTATCAATTTTCAGTACGGTTGTTTGCCTTAAGTGCTGAGTTAATTGATGTGTATTTCCCCAGTAATAGCCAAATAGAAACACTTAATTCTCTTATTGAAATGACTGATGCCTTTTCGGGTGAGCTTACTCATGAAGCTATTTTTCCAAGCATTGAATCTGTTGATTTCGATATGAATGAAGAGGGAACTCAGTTAGAACCAAGGTCGGAATTATGTTGGCCTGACTCTGGAAGCCTTTATTTTTCGACCTCTGGTTCAACAGGGCAAGCAAAGCTTATTCATAAGTCGTGGCAACAAATTAATTTAGAGCTGACTCAATTACAAAGCACCTTTAACATAACGCGTTACGAAAAAGTGATTGCTACGGTATCTCATCAGCATATTTATGGCCTGCTTTTCCGCTTGTTATGGCCTTTATCTAACGGGGCGTTAATATCTGATACTTTTGAGTATCCTGAGCATGTGAAATCAGCATTGCAAAGTGACAAAAAGGTAGCATTAATCTCTAGTCCGGCCTTTTTAAAACGCTTGATAAATGACAACGTGTTGGCTGACTATTCTAATCATTTTAGTCATATATTTTCATCCGGTGGTTTACTTGCAGATGACATTTCAATTGAGTTAAATCAACAACTAGATTTTCCTATCACTCAAGTTTATGGCAGTACAGAAACCGGTGGTATTGCCTATCGTCAAGTTGACTCTTTGCCAGCATCAAAATGGCAGACATTTAAAGGTATTACCTTAAGCGTAGAGGCACAAAGTAAAAGGCTAATATTAACATCACCCTGGGTGTCAGAGTCATCGATGTTATTAGATGACATGGGCGAGTTAACGTCAGCTACTGAGTTTACATTAAAAGGGCGTATAGACCGTAATGTAAAATTAGAAGAAAAACGGGTCAACTTGTCCGCTATGGAACAAGTTGCAAATGAGCACTGTTGGGTAAATGAATCTCGAATTTTATTAAAAACAGGCAAGCGAGATGTGCTGTTTGCCGTGTTAAGTTTAACTGAACTTGGTTTAATTAAACGAAGTGAACTAAGCGCGATAGCGTTTACTCGTGAGATTAAAAATCATTTATTAGGCAAGTTTGAGTTAGTCTGTTTACCGAAAAAATGGCGTTACTTAACCGAATTACCTTATAATTCTCAGGGAAAATTAGTACAAAGTGCATTGGAGAAACTTTTTGAATAAATTGCAAGAAACCCAGCCATTGTTTATCAAGAAAGAAATTATTGATAACGGAGTAAAGTTGACCTTCAAAGTACAAGCGAGCTTAGATTATTTTAAAGGGCATTTTCCCGGTACACCTATCCTTGCTGGCGTTGTGCAATTAGATTGGGCCGTTAATTTTGCCTATGCACATTTAAATTTATCCTCTACCACGGTTAGACAAGTTGAAGTGCTTAAATTCAAAGAAATGATCCGCCCAGATCAAATTATAAACTTGTCATTAATACGTAAATCGGACCATAAATTTTTATTTGAATACCAATCTGAACAAGGTGTTCACGCTAGTGGCCGCATTCTTTTAGAAGAAAAAGTGTTGGAAGAGTCAGTGTTAGAAGTCAGTGTTGTAGAAGATTCCGACCTAGAGGAATCCTTGTGATGTATTGCTTGATTATTCCTAATTACAACCATACGCATGAGCTAGAAGCATTGTTATTGAGCTTATCGGCTTATGCACTTCCTATTATTATGATTGATGATGGCAGTAAAGCATCAGCAAAACAGCTTTTTGAGTCACTTGTTGATAAAGTGCCTTTATTTACCCTTATTCACCACAGTGAAAACCAAGGCAAGGGCGCTGCAGTTCAAACGGGTTTAAAACATGCAAATAAGCTTGGCTTTGATTATGCTATTCAAGTCGATGCGGATGGTCAACATAACTTTGCCGATATTACTTCATTAATAGCGTTATCGAAGCGACACCCTGGGGCGCTGATTTCAGGTAAACCTGTATACGATGAATCCATTCCAAAGCACCGCTATTTTGCCCGTTTTATTACCCACTTTTGGGTTTACATTGAAACCTTATCTTTTCAATTAAAAGACAGTATGTGTGGTTTTCGTATATACCCCGTTGGCCAAAGTATTAGGTTAATGGATAAGGTTAACCTAGGAAAACGTATGGACTTTGATACTGAAATTATGGTGCGCTTATATTGGCAAGGTCTTGACGTTAAGTTTTTATCAACAAAAGTAATTTATCCTGAATTTGGACTATCACATTTTCGAGCCTTTGAAGACAATGTCCGTATAAGCTGGATGCATACCCGATTATTTTTCGGTATGTTATTTAGATCCCCTAAACTTATCTATCGTCATTTCTGCAAATGAGCAAAGCAACGATGAATAATGGTCAAGAGCAGCATTGGTCAACGATAGAAGAACGGGGTTCCATTTTCGGGATGCAAATATTGTTTGCTGTTTATCGCCTTGTTGGTCGACGTATTTTGTGGCTGGTGTTATTTCCTGTCGTTTGTTATTTGTATCTAGTTAATAAAGTTGCTCGTGATGCGTCGCGCAAGTTCCTAGCAAAAGCCTTACTAGACGAAAATGGTCACAAGAAAAAAGCTAGCTTCTGGCATGGGTTAAAGCTACATTGCAGTTTTGCTGATTCTGTCTTTGATAAACTTGATGCTTGGCTTGGTAAAATCAGCAAAAATGATATTGATTACCTTGATAGAAACGGAATTAAAGAGCTGGTTGAAAAAAAGCAAGGTGGGATATTTATCGGCTCTCATTTAGGTAACTTAGAGGTGTGTCGCGCCTTAAGTACCATGAAAGATGATGTTGTGATTAATGTTTTAGTTTTTACTGAAAATGCAGTGAAATTCAATAAATTATTAGAGAAAGTAAACAATAAGGTGACGGTTAATCTGATCCAAGTTGGTGATATTGGCCCTGGGCTAGCGGTCGCACTTAAAGAAAAAGTAGAACAAGGCGAAGCCATTGTTATTGTCGGTGATAGAACTAGCATCAGCATTGGTGGCAGGGTTATATACGCGCCATTTTTAGGGCAAAAGGCACCGTTTGCTCAAGGTCCATTCATTCTGGCTGCTTTGTTAGAATGTCCAATCTATTGGATTTTTTGTTTTAAATGCAAAGGGCGCTTTAAGCTAATTTTTGAACATGTGACTGACAAGTTAGCCTTGCCTAGAAAGCAACGCACTGAGATATTACAAGAGGTTGTAGAGCAATATGCACAACGGCTAAGTCATTACGCGGTAAAATATCCCTATCAATGGTTTAATTTTTATGACTTTTGGCAGACAGACGAGCAAGTAAGCCGTATAGAATCTAATGGAGAGAATAAGTGAGTCAGCAAGTTGCCATTTTTGGCTTAAATAGGTTATCAATCGAAGACATTGTTAACATATCAAAACAAGAAGTCTTAGTTGAATTAACCAATGATGAACATTTTAGTAAAAAAATTAACTCAGCGCTTGAGTTTTTAGACACTCTATTAAAAGAAGATGGCGTTATATATGGTGTTACTACAGGTTATGGTGACTCGGTAACGGTAAATATTCCGCTAGATCTTGTTCAGGAATTACCATTACATTTAACACGTTTTCATGGTTGTGGTTTAGGCCAAATGTTTAATCGCATTGAAGGTCGAGCAATACTTGCTACCCGTCTTGCCTCTTTAAGCCAAGGTTTTTCGGGGGTTAGTTGGGAATTACTCAATCTGCTGGTCGAATTTATTAACCAAGATATTATTCCTGTCATACCTCAAGAAGGCTCGGTAGGTGCAAGTGGCGACTTGACGCCTCTTTCATACGTTGCTGGTGCTTTAGTTGGCGAACGAGACGTATTATTTAAGGGTGAAATTAAACCCAGCAGCGAAGTTATGGCTCAGGAAGGATTAAAGCCTATCACTCTTAGACCTAAAGAAGGTTTAGCGGTAATGAACGGTACAGCCGTGATGACAGCACTTTCGTGTTTAGCCTACGATCGCGCTGAGTACTTAGCCAAATTGGCTAGCCGTATTACCGCACTATCTAGTCTTGCGCTGCAAGGCAATAGTCATCATTTCGATGACATATTGTTCTCAGTAAAACCACACCCAGGTCAAGGGCAAATTGCGGCTTGGATCCGTCAAGATTTAAATCATTATGAACACCCAAGAAATTCAGATAGATTGCAAGATCGTTACTCAATTCGTTGTGCACCACATATCATTGGAGTGTTGCAAGACAGTCTGCCATTTTTTAGAAGCATGATAGAAAACGAGCTCAACTCAGCCAATGATAATCCAATCATCGATGGCATAGGTGAGCATGTTTTACATGGAGGACACTTTTATGGTGGTCATATCGCTATGGTTATGGATAGCATGAAAACTGTTGTTGCTAACTTAGCGGATTTAGCCGATAGGCAAATCGCCTCATTAGTTGATACCCGTTACAACAACGGCTTACCGTCCAATTTATCGGCAAGTTGCGATGAGCGTAGGTTTATTAACCACGGATTTAAAGCCGTACAAATTGGTGCCTCAGCCTATACCGCAGAAGCATTGAAATTAACCATGCCAGCAAGTGTATTTTCACGCTCAACAGAATGTCACAATCAAGACAAAGTGAGTATGGGCACTATCGCTGCAAGAGATGCTTTACGTGTAATGCAACTCACTGAGCAAGTATTAGCAAGTACCTTATTAGCGGCTGTACAAGCCCTAAGAATACGTATTGGCAATGGTGAGTTAGAACACGATACCCTATCACCCAATTTGATGGAAATGTATGATGATGTAGCTGAAAACTTTGAAACTTTAGTGGAAGACAGACCATTGGAGTCTGACTTACGTTATACCATTGACGCTATACAAACACAGCGCTGGAAACTTTATGAATAGCAAAAATGCATTGTTGACAGCGGAAGTAGAAATTGAAATACCGTTTCATGACTGTGATCCAATGCAAGTGGTGTGGCATGGTAATTATGCACGTTATATCGAAGTGGCACGCTGTGAACTATTAAGACAATTTGATTACGATTACCTTGCTATGGATGACTCTGGTTATCTATGGCCGATTGTCGATATGCGCATTAAGTATATAGGCTCGGCAGTTTTCACTCAAAAAATTAAAGTGACAGCCTATTTAAAAGAGTATGAAACGTGTTTGAAAATTGATTATATAATTTTTGATAGCAAAACAGGGGAGAAACTGACTAAAGCATCGACGGTACAAGTAGCCGTTGATAAAAGTAATCAAGAAATGCAATATACCAGTCCTAAAGTCTTGTTAGACAAACTCACTAAGGTACTGTAATGAATATATTATTAGCTAAAATCGCTGTTTTTTCATTGGCATTTTTTTGTTGTGCTTGTGCTCTTTTTTCGATTAACTTAGCCATTGCTGATAATACAGTTATACCTACTACCTTAGCCGATAAGGTGTCACTTTCCGTTGAACAGGTTGAGAAACGCTTACAGCTCCAACAAGGGGATGTAGACAGTCAACAAGGTGACTTTATCCAAAGAAAATATTTTAAAGTGTTAAAAAAGCCATTTTTATCCTCTGGTAACTTTGAGATATCCAATAATGAATTTATTTGGAAAACAGGTAAGCCTGTAGAGAGTGCCATTATCTTTAATAATGGTGAACTTCATTTTACCGATAAATCAGGCAGCAAAAAGGCGCCTGCTCAAGCCAGTACCATAGCGAAATTATTACAACACTTAATAGCCGGTAACTTCACTGCGTTAACGAGTAGCTTTCTTTTCTATGATGATAATAATACGGCTAATTGTGTGACTTTGAAGCCAAAAACATCGGCAATGTCGACCTTTATTGAACAAATTATATTATGTGGTGAAAAGCAAGTTGATGAGTTTGTTTTATTTGATAAAAATATGAATAGAACCGAAATATCAATCTCTTACAATAAAGCATCATAGCAACAAATAGGGAAGTGTATGAAACGTCAACTTGGACTTTTCCAAGGGTTAGTTGCCATGATTTTACTGGTATTTGTTTTGATTTCGGGCAAAGCGAAATTTCAAGCAGATATTTTGTCGCTATTACCACAAAATGTACAAACAGTGGTGCAAGATGCGGAGTCGCATTTTTTTGATGGCAACAAAAGGCATGTATATATTTCCTTTTCAGGCAAAGACGCAAAAATAGCCCATGATCAATTCTTTTCATTATCACAAAATAAACCTTGGTTTAATGTAAAGACCCTAGATCTTGATTTAGAAAAAACTGTACAATTTTACTTGTCATACCAAGGTTATTTATTAGCAGATAATTTTTCAAAGGCGTTAACTAGCCCAGAAAGTTATAGTCAATTTGCCAGCCAAAAACTCTCTGAAGTCGTCAACCCGTTTGTCAGTGCATCAATTGCACAAGATCCAAGTTTAGCGACTGCTGAATTTGTTGAACAAGCATTTGCTAAAAATGATGGTTTTGCACTTGAAGATGGTCGGTTAATAGCTCGATCGCAGGAAAAGGGTCAGCAACAATTTATACTAATTTTTACTATTGATAATGAAGCACTTAATGTTAACAAAGCGATAACTGTAGCCGAAGAAATTATGCAGGTTATGCATCAGGTGGAAACACAATACCCAGATTGTGTGCTGAAGTACTCGGGTGTGCTGTTTCACACTGCTGAGAATGCTAGCCAAGCTAAATTTGAAATGAGCTTTTTTGGCGGGCTTAGTCTGCTCGCTATGCTTGTTATGGTTTACTTTGTTTTTCGCAGTAAAACGGCCTTGTTTGCTGTTACCTTAACTATTGCGAATGCGGTGATTTATGGCTTTATTGCTTTGGCGCTATTATTTGATAGTGTGCATATCATTAGTCTGGTTTTTGGCGTGACACTTATAGGTATTTCTATTGATTACTGTTTTCATGTATTAACAGAGTTACACAATAAAAAAACCTCGTTAACAACAGTAAATAAATCTATTTTTCTCGGCTTTATCTCTACGGCCTTAGGTTATATCTTATTGACACTTGCGCCGATGAGCTTTTTAAGTCAAGTGGCTACATTTATTATTGCCGGCTTAGTGGGGGCAATGGTCTGTGTTTTTACGGTAGTCCCGACTATCTCATCTTCAAAGCCAGGGCAGAACAATTCAGCACTAGACAAACGACTAACAAATCTAATTAACCTTATTAAACGATTTCAAGAGCGAAGAGTAGGGTTGTTAATTGCGATCAGTAGCCTAGTTTTTGTCAGCTATCTGTTATTACCGATAAAATTTGATGACAGTATTGCCGATCTCAATGGTAGTAGCTCGACACTTATTAGTAATGAAGCTTTTCATCAAAAAATCTTATCTGGTCAGGACGTTAAACGATTATTCATACTAGGCTCTACAATTGAACAAGTATTGCAGACGGAGGAAGCGATTCGAACTCGTGTATCAGCATTCATTGCTGAAACTGATGCCAGCTCGAAATTTGTACCTCAAGTTATACCTAAAGTTACTGGTATCAGTGATTGGTTGCCATCAAAGCAGCTTCAACATGCCAATAATAAGCAACTAAAGTTTGCCCAAGCCAATGATGTGTTTTCTTCTTGGCAGGAGGCAACGGGGTTAGAGGTGACTTTTAATGCACCAGAGCCACTCACTTATCAAGCGATTAAAAATTCAGTGGTTGCGCCCTACGTTTCCCCGTTTTTATATGCAGGGTTAAATAAGAGCTTAGGACAAAATGCGGAGAATGATAACGAGAAATTTGTTTCCTTGTTGCAGCTTTCCAATATTACCAGAGCACAATTAGTCAGCATTACTGAAGGTTTAGGTGATCAGGTGATCCCTTTTGATAAAGCCAAAAATATCTCCCAGATAATGACTGATTCAAGAGAAAGTTTACTGTCTTGGTTTATGCTGGCACTCATAATTTTCTCAGTGGTTATATGGTTTCGTTTTGGTCTTAAGGCTACAGGTAATCATAGCCTAGCCCTAATTTTATCGGTATCAATTGCATTAATGCTAAGTTACTTGGTGCAAGGTCCTTTAAACTTATTTAATGTACTGGCAATGATGTTGATTCTTGCCTTAGCTATAGATTATTTGATCTTTTATCAATACCGAGGCACCAATTCGTCAAATGTACTGGCAATAAGCTTATCTGCGTTGTCGTCTTTGTTTGTTTTTGGGGTATTGGTCTTTAGTAAAACCCCTGCAGTGTATAGTTTTGGATTAACAGTGATGTTAGGCATAGTGAGTATTTTTATACTTGCGCCCTTGTCTGTGGTAAATAAGGAAGAACAGTGAATAAAGAACAGTTTGATGTAGTCATTATTGGCGCGGGACCATCGGGAGCCGTTGCTTCGGCGATGCTTTCTCGTGCAGGGCGAAGTGTACTTGTTATTGAAAAACAGTATTTCCCTCGGTTTTCAATCGGAGAAAGTCTTTTACCACAATGCATGGCATTTCTTGCACAAGCGGGTTTAGAGCAAACCGTGCACGACAATGCAAAAGCTAATGGCTTTCAGTTTAAAAACGGCGCGGCATTTCATAAACAAGGCCAAGATACTGAGTTTAACTTTACCCAGAAATTCTCAAAAGGACCGGGTACAACATACCAAGTAAAACGTGCAAGTTTTGATAAAGTATTAGCTGATGGTGCGGCAGAGGCCGGAGCACAAATTAGGTATGGTCATGAAGTGAAAACGGTTGACGTTGATTGCCTTTGCCCAATATTAGCAGTAGTAGATGAACAAGGTAGCTTATACCAAGTTGAAGCTAAATTTTTACTTGATGCTAGTGGCTTTGCCCGCGTTTTACCGCGTATGTTAGGTTTAGAAAAGCCATCGCACCTACCGAGCCGTACTTCATATTTCACTCACGTTGAAGACAATATCGACTGCGGTAACTTTGATCGTGACAAGATATTGATCACAGTTAACCCTAATGACTCAGACATCTGGTATTGGTTAATCCCTTTTTCAGATGGCAGCTCAAGCATTGGCGTCGTAGGTAAACCCGAGCAGTTTTCTCAAGATGACAGTCCAGAAGCCATATTGAAGCACTTTATTCATGCAGCTCCCAATTTAGACAACTTACTAAAAAAAGCTAAATGGAACAATGAAGTCAATACCTTGGCCGGATACTCAGCTGATGTAACACACTTAGCCGCTAAAAATTATGCACTATTAGGTAACGCAGGAGAGTTTCTTGACCCTGTATTTTCTTCAGGGGTTACCATTGCGCTTTGCTCTGCGGTATTAATTGCTCCACAAGTCTTACGTTACCTTGATGGTGAAGCGGTTGATTTTGAACAAAGCTTTGCGGTGCCACTCAAAAAGGGTGTTGATTGCTTTAAAACCTTTGTAAATTCATGGTATGAATCGGGCTTTCAAGATGTAATTTTTTACCAAGATCAAGATAGCAAAGTAAAAGCTATGATTAGTTCAATTTTAGCGGGCTACGCGTGGGACGAAAGTAATCCCTATGTCGCACAAAGTGAAAGACGTTTTAAAACATTAGTAGCGCTATGTCAGTAAAAATTATCCTTACTGTGTTTGTACTGATGCTATCAGGCTGTAATAGCAACACAAAATATGGCGTTGATCATAGTAACACTAATCAAGTTGCTATCGCTGAGGGGGTGACTTTGCAGTTAACTGCACCTGAAGGTTCCATGATTAATCAATCAATGAATCAGCTGTTAACCATTAGCTATCAGGGCAATGAAAATCAATTGCTTACTCAGTTAGAGCTAACCGAGAAAGGGCTAAATCTAGTGGCTGTGTCTCCCCAAGGTTTACCATTATTTGAGCTGGTCTTTGTAGAAGGGCAGGCACTGCAACAAAAGAAATATGTTGAGTTTGATATGCTGCCTCTGCCGTATATTATTTCAGATATTCAATTAGTGTACTGGCCTTTAGCCGCATTAAATGCAGCGCTTACAGATGGGGTAATTACAGAAAACGAAAATGGTAAAGAGCGAATAATTAAATCAGATGGTAATGTCATCATAAGTATTATCAAAGGGTCTGATAGCATTAGTTACAAGCACTTTCAACGTGGTTATCAGTTAACCATTTTACCTATGGAGTAAATAGTAATGTTAGCGGCAAGCCTTCATGATTTAGGTATTATCTGCTCACTGGGCACAGATAAAAATAGTATACTGAAAAATTTGACCACACATACGGATGAAGAGTTTTTATCATTTAATACCCATTTATTGGTTAATGGCGAATCTTTGTATGTGGGCCAAGTAAATGGTGAACTGCCATCGCTGGACGATGAAGAAAGTCACTTTAACAGTCGCAACAATCAATTAGCTCTTGCTGCATTAACTCAAATAATGCCAACAATAGAGCGGTTAAAAGCACAAAACAATTCTGCCCGAATTGGTGTTGTAATAGGTACAAGTACTTCTGGCATTTTAGAGGGAGAGCAAGCAAGAGCGTCATTGTTATTCACAGGTGATATGCCTCAAACTTTTCATTACTCAAGCCAAGAAATGATTGCTCCAGCGCAATTTATCGCCAGTAAATTAGATGCTCAAGGCCCGGTTTATAGTGTCTCTACCGCTTGTAGCTCTAGTGCTAAGGCTTTACATAGCGCTAAAATGATACTCGAAAGTGATTTGGCTGATATCGTTATTTGTGGTGGTGTTGATACCTTAAGTCAATTACCAAGTAATGGCTTTAAATCACTCGAATCTATCGCTAAATCATATTGTAATCCATTTGGTAGTGAGCGTGATGGTATTAATATTGGCGAAGGTGCAGCACTGTTTGTGATGAGCCAGACTAAAGATGATATTAAACTGTTGTCTGTGGGCGAATCATCGGATGCCTACCATGTTTCAGCGCCGGATCCTGAAGGCGTTGGTGCGTTATCTTCAATGAAACAAGCGGTTGAAAATGCAAATATAGCAGCAGAGCAGTTAAATTACCTGAACTTACATGGCACAGGCACGCCTAAAAATGATGATATGGAAGCTAAGGTCGTTTCAGAATTTTGTCAACAAGCTGTTTTGGCAGGATCAACTAAAAGGTTTACCGGCCATACATTAGGTGCGGCAGGAGCAATTGAAGCAGGCTTGATTTGGTTACTGTTAAGTAAAGAAAATACAAAGCGACTTATTCCAGAGAATAAGAATGATGGCAATATTGATCCATCATTGAGTAGTTTTAATGTGAGCTCAGGCGAAACAGTTGCTGGTTTATCTTTGTGTCTGTCTAACTCTTTTGCTTTTGGCGGCAGTAACATCAGCCTAATATTAGGAACAAGTTTTGAATAAATACCCGATTAACGAGATTATCTCACATCGTGAGCCAATGATCCTCATTGGCGGCTTAGACGAGTTTACTAATGACTCGGCAACATGCTGGCTTGATATTGACGAACATTCCGCTTTTTATCAGACAGATAAGTCTGCAGTACCTGCTTATATCGGTATTGAATATATGGCACAGTCGATTGCTGCTTTTGCAGGGGCTAAAGCGTTAGAGCAGGGAAAACCAGTGCAAATTGGATTTCTATTGGGTTCAAGAAAATACCAGCAGATGCAGAACTATTTTTATAAGGGTAGTCATTTAAAAGTAAAAATCGTCGAATTACACAAAGAGTCTTCAGGGCTTGGTGTTTATAGTTGTGAAATTTTAAACCAAGAAGACAAGATAGCCAGTGCACAGGTGAATGTATTTTTACCCCCAGATCCACAAGAATTTGTTGGCATGAGTGAACAACAGTAAAGCTTTAGTTAAAGTATAGTTAAGGTTTAGTTTAGGAATAAAGTGAGATGGCTGATATGAGTAAAAGAATTTTAGTGACGGGTTCAAGCCGAGGCATCGGCAAGTCGATAGCATTACGATTAGCAAAAGATGGCTTCGACATAACCGTTCATTGCCTCAATAGTCTCGAGCGCGCTCAAGAAACAGCGAATGAAGTAGAAGCATTAGGTAGAACGGCAAATATTTTACAATTCGATGTGTGTGATAGAGAGCAAGTAAAAGTAAAAATTGAAAATGATATCGCTGAAAATGGCCCGTATTATGGCGTAGTGTGTAATGCCGGTTTAACCAGAGACACTGCTTTCCCAGCAATGACTGGTGAAGATTGGGATAGTGTTATTAGAACCGGCCTAGATGGTTTTTATAATGTGGTACACCCAACGGTGATGCCTATGATCCAAACACGAAAAGGTGGCAGGATCGTAACACTCTCCTCTGTTTCGGGCATTATTGGTAACCGAGGTCAGGTTAATTACAGTGCCGCCAAGGCTGGGCTTATTGGTGCGACTAAAGCACTCTCTTTAGAATTGGCTAAACGTAAAATCACGGTAAATTGTGTCGCCCCTGGTCTAATTGACACTGAAATGACTGAAGAGTTACCCGTGACTGAAATATTAAAAATGATCCCGCTTAAACGTATGGGTAAACCCGAAGAAGTTGCCGGTACTGTATCATTTTTGATGTCGGATGATGCCGCGTATATTACCCGACAAACCATTTCAGTTAATGGCGGATTAGCATAATGAAAAGAGTTGTTATCACTGGGGTTTCTGCGATCACGGCCTTAGGTAATTGCTGGGATAGTTTTAAAGTCGCTCTTGAAAAAGGTGAAAATGCTGTGGTTAATATGCCACAGTGGCGAAAAGTTTCAGGATTAAATACTAACTTAGCAGCACCTGTTCCACATTACCAAACACCAAAGCATTATAAACGTAAACAAATACGGTCTATGGGTAAAGTATCGATAATGGCAACTCAAGTCACCGAAGAGGCATTAACTCAGGCGGGGTTATTAGGGAGTGAACTATTAACAAGTGGTGATATAGGTATTTCTTACGGCTCTTGTATGGGTTCACCTGAGCCTATTCCCGCTTTTGGTGATTTACTTAAAGATAACAATATGGATGGTCTAACGGCCACTAGTTATATAAAAATGATGGCTCATACCACACCGGTTAATGTCGGTGTTTTCTTCGGCCTAAAGGGAAGAACTATTACCACAAGTTCAGCATGTACTTCGTCGTCACAGGGCATTGGTTATGCCTATGAAGCAATCAAATTTGGTAAGCAAAAAGCCATGGTAGCTGGAGGTGCTGAAGAGTTATGTTTATCCAGTGTCGCTGTTTTCGATACCTTGTTTGCCACTAGCTTGAAAAATGAGCTTCCAAAAACTACGCCAAGGCCATTTGATAATGAACGTGATGGCTTAGTTATTGGAGAAGGTGCTTGTACTTTTATTCTTGAAGAGCTTGAGTATGCTCAGCAAAGAGGCGCCACTATCTTAGCTGAACTTGTCGGTTTCGGGACCAATGCTGACGGTCAGCATGTAACTCAACCTACCGCTGAAACCATGGAACAAGCGATGCGTTTGGCATTAGAAGATGCCGAGTTATCACCTAAAGATATTGGTTACGTTAATGCTCATGGTACTTCTACTGAAAAAGGGGATATTGCCGAGTCTCTTGCAACTCACAATGTCT
>Ga0209292_1002814_pt1 | contig 19630 bp, 16 predicted proteins | sample GOMGulsemesocosm_2_FD_184634 | JGI IMG/M metagenome (GOLD analysis project Ga0209292, IMG submission 184634) | Methane-oxidizing microbial communities from mesocosms in the Gulf of Mexico - GOM9C Gulf of Mexico (SPAdes) (version 2) | ecosystem: Environmental > Aquatic > Marine > Cold seeps... | reverse complement strand
GATACAATTTAATATTCTTCAACATATTGAAAACAATACAGAATTAACACTGAAAATATCAACATTACTAGACGAGTTGTCGACTGCAGCAAAAGCACAATCAGTGGACTATAGTGCGCGAATTAGTGATGCTATTTTATCTTTTGGTGAGCAAATGAGTTCACGAATCTTTGCTGCCATTTTGCAATCGGTTGGTATTGATGGACACTATTTCGATGTCAGAACGGTAATGAAAACCAATAGTTTACATGGTCAAGCAGTGGTTGATCTAGTGCAATTAAAAGCGTGTGCTACTCAGTTGTTGTTACCTAAACTTCAAGAACAAGTCATCGTTACACAAGGGTTTATTGGTCAAAACGAAAATGGCGACACCACTACGTTAGGCCGTGGTGGCTCTGATTATAGTGCGGCATTATTAGCTGAAGCATTAGATGCAGACAATTTAGCTATTTGGACAGACGTAGTGGGGATATTTACAACCGATCCGCGAATAACCGATCAAGCTCGAGCGATCAATGAAATAAGTTTTGGTGAAGCGGCTGAAATGGCAACCTTTGGCGCAAAAATATTGCATCCTGCAACCCTTATCCCCGCCATGCGTAAAAATATTCCGGTATTTGTTGGTTCAAGTAAAGAACCGGAAAAAGGCGGTACACGTATTCAGCAATCGGTAGGGTCAAAACCAACTTATCGCTCAATCGCTTTACGCCGTGAGCAAACCTTAGTGACGGTAAAAAGCCCTGCGATGCTTCATGCCAGTGGTTTCCTTGCTAATGTGTTTGCGATATTAGCAAAACATGAACTCAGTGTTGATTTGATAACGACTTCAGAGATTAGTGTTGCCATGACTTTTGATAACCCAACAGGTTCTACCCAAGCGTTATTAAATACCACCGTAGTCGCTGAGTTAGAACAGTTGTGTGAAGTATCAGTTGAAAATGGTCTATCGTTAGTTGCGGTTATCGGCAATCAAATTCACAAAACTAATGGTGTAGGTACCAGTATTTTTGATTCATTGTCAGGTATTAATGTTCGCATGATCTGTCAGGGCGCGAGCGAGCATAATTTATGCTTTTTAGTGGATGAAGCTCAAGCAAATGACACCGTTGAAAAACTACACGCGACGCTATTTGCTTAAAAGTCTTCTGTAAGTAGGAAAATCCGTTAGTTTTATTCGTAAACTAACGGGTCAACAATCTCATTTTCTTCAAATGCTTCAAGTCTTTCTTGGCAAGCGCCACATTTACCGCAGGCTTTTTCGCGGCCATTATAACAAGTCCAAGTATTGCTATAATCTAAGCCCATTTTAATACCATCGGTCAAAATGTCTGTTTTTGTCTGGGTTAAATAGGGGCTGAATATTTCTACTGCTTCGTAATTGGCAATTTGGCAAACATCATTCATTTTCAAAACAAATTCAGGTCGGCAGTCTGGATATATTGCATGATCACCAGAATGAGCACCGTAATATACTTGGCTAGCACCTACCGATACAGCATAACCAACGGCTAACGAGAGTAAAATCATGTTTCTGTTAGGTACGACAGTCGACTTCATGCTTTCTGCTTCGTAATGACCTTCAGGAATATCAATATCGTCAGTAAGTGACGAACCGGCGAGTAATTGATTAATAGCTGATATATCAATGACTTTATGATTAACATTAAGTGAATTACACACCGAGCTTGCACATTCAAGTTCTTTAACATGGCGTTGTCCGTAATCAAAAGATAAGGCAAATACTTCTTTGCCATCTTTTAATGCACGATTAAGTACCGTAAATGAATCCATGCCACCGGAATAAATTACTACCACTTTATTGCTCATATTTGTTGCTCTCTGGGGTATAATAAAAATCTTGCGCATTCTACTGTAAAAAATATACGGGCTAAAGCATTAAAGTGAAATCTACCAGTTATAAAATTAATGAATTGTTTGAAACTATTCAAGGTGAGGGGGCTTTTACCGGTCAACCATCAATATTTATCCGTTTACAGGGTTGTCCTGTTGGTTGTTCTTGGTGTGATACTAAACACACTTGGGAAATAAAACTCGACGATAAAGTGACTTCTAGCCAAATGTTAACTAAAAGCCAAGAGTCGGATCATTGGGCTGAGTTAAACTTAGATGAAATATTAGCAACATTCAAAACGAATAATTATCAAGCAAAGCATATTGTTATAACTGGCGGTGAGCCATGTATGGTTGACTTAACCCCTTTATGTACGACTTTAGAAAAAAATGGCTTTAGTTGCCAAATTGAAACCTCAGGCACATTTACGGTGAATACTAGCGAAAATTGTTGGGTAACAGTTTCTCCTAAAGTAAATATGAAAGGGGGATACGAAATATTAACCTCTGCATTACAGCGAGCTAATGAAATTAAGCATCCTGTCGCCACTGAGCAACACATTGATGACTTAAAACAGTTATTAGAAGTACATAACGTCGTAGATAAACCAGTCTATCTACAGCCGATAAGCCAAAAGAAAAGAGCAACTGATCTAGCGATTAAAAGCTGTATTGAAAATAACTGGCGATTGTCAGTACAAGTACATAAATATATTGGCATAGAGTAAGTTAGAGGCTTTGATAAGTAATCATATAGGTTATTTATCTTGCTCGCTAAGCTCGACAATACACATCTACATTAGTGGTAATGATATTGTCATGGTGACGCCTTGTGGGTTGTGGTGATCACAGGCGTTTATGTTACCTTGATGAAATTCACAAATCAGTCGGGCAATATATAAACCTAACCCTAAATGTGGGCGTTTATCTTCAAAATTATCTGACTGTCCATCCCTCATTGAAACCATCGAATCAAATAATCTCTCGGTCATTTCCTGTGGTAATACTGGACCATTATTGCTGATATGGAGTTTCAGCACTGTAGAGGTTCTTTCTACACTAAGATTGATCTTTTTATCTTGGCTAAATTCAACGGCATTGGTGATCACTTTATCGAGTAATTGCGCAATATGTTCAGGTGAACCCATTACTTGAGCATCATTATCTTTGTTAATTAGGTTAAAACTAAACTCAGGATAAATTTGCTGATAGCCTTGCAAACAACCCGTTAATACCTCAACAAAATTAAAGGCGTGTTTTTCAGTAGACTTAAGCATCTGTTCTAAACGGGTCGCTTCACTCATATTAATTAATATCAGATTCAAACGATTGAGGCCGATTTGTGCCCGTTCAATGTAGGCTTTATTTTTGTCTGAAAGTTGATTTTCTATAGGTGGATTAGTTGAAAGAGGCGCCATGGTTAAATTTTCCAGTGATGTTCTAACAACCGCAATGGGTGTTCGCAATTCATGAGCAAGCCGTGACGACATGTTTTCTAAGTAGTGGTTATATTGACTTAACCGGCTCACCGCCGTTGAAAAGCTGCGTGACAGATCACCTATTTCGTCATTGACGCTTGATGTTGGCATTGCATTGTTGATACGGCCATGTTCGTCGATAGCTTGTTCTGCTTGATTACGTAAGCTGCGGATCCTATTCGAGATCCGTGTAGCAAAAAAGAAGAAAGCTAAAATACCAAAGATCATTATCGCTAAAATACTGGTAAAGAGTTTTTCTAATGCTTGGTTTCTTACCGTGCGAATACCGTTATTGGTTTCTTCGACAATCACCACACCATGAACCTTATTGCCAAAATAAATGGGGTAAGCTGCGGTTAATATAACGGCTTTTTTATCTGTGGTTAGTCGCCATTGCGACATGGGTTTGCCTTGCAAAGCAGATTCTATATGAGCGCCCGTTAAGTTTTGCGCATCATAGAGTTGATCGATAAAGTCTTTTGGAGGTTGGCTCAATAATCGGTTAAACAAGGGCTTAAGCCATTCTTTGAGGGTATTATGCCAGCTGGTATTTTCGCGCTGATCCATCTTTTTTTGCCATAAACCATTGGCATTTCTAATATCACCAGCTTTTGCTAACACCCGATTATGTTGGTCAACTACCCAAATACTGGAGTTGGTATAGCTCATGCCTTTTACGATGCGTTCTATTTCAGGCGATGGCACCAATATCGTGCCTAATGTTTCTGCGCTGCTTGGATCGGCACTGGCGACAGTTGCTAATGTATCACCAAACTCTTGATCAACATCATGAACAGCAAAAGCCAAATTATCACTAATTTTATTTAAAGGAATACGAAACTCAACATTATACCCTTGATTGGTCTTTAACCATTTCCCTTGAATGTATGACGCAGCAATAGGTTGTGTGCTGTCAGGGTGATTAATTTGGAAGGTATCTAACCAGCCATCTTGTTTATTGGATAACAAAAATTGTTGAAACTCGCCTTCAGGCGTTGTGAATGATAAAGCTAAATGATCATTTTGCGATAAACTTATACCATTGTTATGGCGATAAATTAACTGGTCATCAACGACACTGATAAAAAAATAAAGGTACTTGTCGTATTTACCGATACTGGCAGTATAGTTTAATGACAATCCATTAATTAATGATAGTTTTTTCTTTGTAGACAACAGGTTGTCAGCACCATAAAAATGAGCCTTATTGATAAAGTTTGGCCAATCTTGATGGCGACCATCGAGGTTAATGGGTTGAGATAGCTGGTAGCCATATAAGTCTTTACCTTTTTCAACACTAGGTAAAAAACTTGCTTGGTTATTAAATAAGTTTGGCCGTTCATGTAAGGCAGTTGCTAATGCTCTTGCGGTTCCTAAAATGGTTTGCTCTTGCCCAAATCGTAAATATTTTTCCATCTCCCAGACATACTGATAACCAAACCAAGGAATGGTGATCAAAAAAGTAGAAAGTAATAATAATTTACTGCGTAACCCAAACCTTAGCTTCATGCTTTAACACTCATGTTGAGTGTGTTTTTCTTGATTCCAGCGATAACCCATGCCGTATACGGTTTCAATACAGTCAAAATGTTCATCGATAAACATAAACTTTTTTCTGATGCGTTTGATATGTGAGGTAATTGTGCTGTCATCAACATAAATTTTAGAGTCTTGCATTAATTGTTGGCGGTTTTTTACATGACCAGGCTGTTTAGCTAACGCATACACCATCCAAAATTCAGTAATGGTTAAATCAACCAAGGTATTTTGCCAAGTCACCGCCATGCGTTCGCTATCAATAACAAGCGCGCCTAAAGTAAATAGCTGTTCTTTTTGTTGAGGTTGTTTTAAAGCATCTTCACGACGAAAAAGCGCGGCTATACGCGCAGTTAAATGAGGAAGGCTGATGTCTTTAGTTAAATAATCGTCAGCACCGATTCGTAACCCTGACACTGTATCAAAGTCGTTATCTCGGGCGGTGAGGAAGATAATAGGTAGGGTGGTGGAGATATTTCTTAGCCATTGGCATAACATAAAGCCGCCATCATATTCTTGTTCAAGGCCAATATCTAAGATCACTAAATGTGGCAATTTAACGGCAAAAGCTTGCGTTGCAGACTCTCTATTGGCGTAGGTTTGAACTTGATAGTTTTGCGCGCGTAATACATCAGCGTAGTTTTCTCTGATCGCGGCTTCGTCTTCTACAATGGCTATACGTTTCAATGAAATATCTTCTGCTAATTATCTTGGCTTTTGAGCACTATAGCTAAAATAAAGGCCAAAATCGCGCTTTTGTGTTAATTGCCATATTGTTGCCACATTTGTTCATTGCTTTGCCTTTTTAGGGTCGTAAAAGCGTCTGATTCTTTTGTTTTAATAGATACATCAAATGAAGAACAGCACATTGCTGACTTGATAACTCATTAACAAACATAAAGGATAGAAAAATGAATATTACTCCATTAGTTAAAAAATCAACCCTTGCTTGTGCACTTATCTTAGCGGTTTCAACAACCCCTGTGATGGCGAAGCAGAGCTCTCAAATATCAGTACCAATGAAAACCGTGGCAGAGAAAGACAATGAAAATATAGGTTTTGGTACTGGCGCTGTTATTGGTGTGCTGGTAGCGGGTCCCATTGGTGCAATGGTAACGGGACTCATTGGTCTGGCAACTGCGAAACATATAAATTTAACCGATCAGCGAGATGAACTAACCGTGCAATTAAACCAACAACAAAGTAGTCATCAAATAGCGTTAGAAAAATACCAACAAAAAATTCAATATGCTGAACAAGCGTACCATGCTGAATTATTAGCATTACAACAAAAGCAAAACATTGAACAACTTCAAGCAGAAAACTTATTGATGAGCCTGCAGTTTTCAACGGGCTCTAGTGAGCTAAAGCCGCATTATCTATCACAAATTCAAGCATTAGCAAACATACTTGAACAGGCGTCACACCTGAACATTGATTTGTCTGGTTATACTGATTTACAAGGCAGTGATGAATTGAACCATGCCTTGTCTATCGCACGTGTGAAAACGGTTAAAGATGCTTTGATTGATCAAGGCATCGAAGCAGGTAGAATCAACCTATTCGCTTTTGGTGAAAAAGCACCGGTTGTGGCAAATAATGAAAAACAGGCCAGCTTTTATGATCGCCGCGTGGTGATCAAGCTTCAACATAACAATAGCCAGGAAGCTGACCAACAAACGGTAGGTAATTATTAATAAATCATGTACGACGATAGGGCGGTAAAGACGCTAATAGGTCTTTGCCGTATCGTTTTGTGTTTAATCTTTTATCCATAATAGTGATCATGCCGGTATCTAGTTCATTTCTCAGCAAGCGACCCGTGGCTTGGATCAACTTTTTAGACGCATCAGGCACTGAAATAGACATAAAAGGGTTACCACCTTTAACGGTAATATATTCTGCTTGAGCTTCTTCTACCGGGGAGGTTGGCACCGAAAACGGTAATTTGGTGATGATCAAATTAGTGAGATATTTACCCGGCAAATCAAGCCCTTCAGAGAAACTCTGCGTACCAAAAATAATACTGGCTACATCATTGTCACAGCGCTTTTTATGATTTTCGATAATATGTTGGCGAGATTGTTCACCTTGAATTTGAATCAACATTTTATGCTCTTCTCTTAATGCCCTGGCAACCTTTTCCATTTGCCAATAAGACGAGAAGAGTACTAAGGTGGCTTTGTCTTGATTAATAATATCAGGTAATTCACTGATTAATTCGTCGGTAAATTGCTGGCTACTAGGCTCATTTTTCATGTTTGAGATGTGCAGTGTCGCATTGTTTTGATAATCAAAAGGCGAGTCTACTTTTTGATATTGAGAGCCATCATTGGTTTGCAAGCCTACTTGCCTACGAAAATGATCAAATGAATTTAACGCTAATATGGTGGCTGAGCATAATACAGCCCCTTCACATTTTGACCACAACATGTTTTCTAAGCTGAAACCTACTTCAATAGGCGAAGCTGACAGTAAATAATCTTGTCGTTTACCGGTGATTTTTTCCATCCAACGGGCAAGTGGCGCGCCTTTCTCACTATCGGTTTTGGCATACATTTGCCATAACGCATTAAAATTTTCTAATCGTTGAATAATAAAACCTGACTCACCTAATAGAGGTTCGGCAAGATAACTTTGTGTATCGCCATCTTTGACTGACTCCATTAACAAGTTATAAAGTTTATTACTGTGGGTTAAGCATTTTTTACTGAGCTCGGCTAAATCTTCAGCAAAGTTTTTTAGCTCTTTTGGCACAATACCATTTTCAAAACGAAACTGTGCGGCATCGTCATCTTTGGCAAATTTATTATTTTTAACCGCTGAGTTATTAAAATAAACACTTTGATTATTGTCGACGAACGTTAAAACTTTTTGCAATTCAATGGTTAAATCTTGGCAATCATCAGCAAGTTTTAATGAAGGAGATATCGCCGAATTAGATTTGATTATATTGCCCATCTTACCGGCTAAATCTTTGGTCTTTTCAAGCCATTCAAGGCTTCCCTTTAAGGTGATACTTGCGCTGGAGTGGTCACGCGTTACTTTTGGGAGGTGATGCGCCTCATCAATAATGTAAAAAGTATCTTCAGGGGCGGGTAATATTCTACCACCACCTAATTCAAGATCAGCTAACAGTAAACTGTGGTTAACTACGAGTACTTCACACTCATCCATAGTTTCTCTTGCCTTATGAAAAGGACAATGAGTATGTTCAATTTGATGTTTAATGCAGCTATGTTTGTCTGACTGAATTTGTTGCCAAATATGTTGTGGAATGGGATCGGCCCACGAATCTCGATCACCTTGCCATTGATTAGATGTTAATGCTTTATGTAAATTTTTTAATAATTTAATGTCTAATTCATTAGGTTTTTGCGCAAAAGTAAAACCCGCTTGAGGGTTATCTTCTGTTGACACGGCTGCAGTGAGTTTTTGTTGGCAAACGTAACGTTGTCGGCCTTTTACCAAACCAAACTTAAAATCTAAGCCCGAGTGCTTTTTCAAAAACGGTAAGTCTTTATCCACCAGTTGTTCTTGCAACGCTACGGTTGCGGTAGAAATACAGACGGTTTTTTGTCTGGTAAGAGCTAAAGGAATAGCACCCAAAGAGTAAGCTAATGACTTACCTGTACCCGTACCAGCTTCAATGGTTATGATCTTTCTTAACTTGTCGTAATCTCCGGCAAGGGTTTTGGCTATCTCAGCAATTAAAAACGTTTGCTGTTTACGAGGATTAAAGTTGGTAAGGTTTTCACCAATCGATTTATAGGCACTACGTATAGCTTGTTTAATTTTGTCAGATAGCATAATGATTAACCGAGTGTGATGCTCATAGTTTCCTAATCGCAATTTTGTGTATACAATGCTGTATATATTAACAGTTTAATTGCAGTAATTAGAACCTTTTGATGACAATTTCTTCGAAAAACTCTTCATCAGCACTTGTTTCGGGCTTTTTATTAACGCGGCAAGCCTATGATACTAAACAAGGTATAGCGCTTTCATTCTGGCTTAAAACAGAAATGGGTGCAGTAAATGTGGTTGTTGAAGAGCAATCGGCATTGTTCTTTGTTGAAAACGAGCAAGTGGGCCAAGTAAAACAATTGTTTTCAGAGTTGCAAGTTGGCTATCAAAAAATAACACCCCTTGAACTTAAAACGTTTAATCAACAAGCAGTTAGTGGCATATACTTTTCTAAAATGCGTGATTTTTATCGCGCAAAAGAGTTGTTAAAGTTAGAAAACATAAAATGTTATGAAGACGACTTTCGTCCTGATGACCGTTATTTAATGGAACGATTTGTCACGGCAAGCGCGCAGTTTAATGTGGCAGAGCAACAGACATTGAACAACTCCAAGCGAAAACACCAGTTTCCTCTTTATCAAGCAAAACAGTGTCGAGCCATACCCGCTAGCGATACCCTAGACAAGTTAACTTTGTCGATGGTGTCGTTAGATATTGAGTGTTCAATGCAAGGACACTTGTATTCGATAGGCTTATATTCTCATGACTTAAACGGAAAACCACTTAAAACTATTTTGATGATCGGTGATCAAAAGGCCACGTTTGATGCCATTAGCACCAGTAAGTTAGCAGTCGATGAAGCCGAAGAGGTTGCCAATAATATTGTTTGGTTAGTTGACGAAAAAGAATTGTTACAGTGCTTAATCACTTGGATACATGATAATAACCCTGACATTATTATTGGTTGGAATGTGGTGCAGTTCGACTTTAACTTATTGCAAAAACGCTGTGATTTACACCATATACCGTTTGTTATTGGTCGTGATGGTAAAGCGCCCCGTTGGCGAAAAAATCAAAATACCGAACAACATTATATCGACATTGCCGGCAGAGTAGTGCTTGACGGTATCGACCTGATGAAAAGTGCTACCTATAATTTCTCGAGCTTTTCACTCGACTTTGTTGCCAATGCTTTATTAGGCAAGGGTAAGAAAGTAGATGATGTTGAAAACCGAGTGAAAGAAATTACCGATAATTTTAACCATGACAAATTAGCGTTAGCAGCCTATAACCTTGAAGACTGCCGTTTAGTGACTTTAATATTTGAACATACCCAATTACTTGAATTCGCCATGTTGCGTGCACAATTAACAGGGCTTAATATTGACCGAGTTGGAGGTTCGGTAGCCGCTTTCACCAACTTATATTTACCTAAATTGCATCGTGCTGGTTATGTAGCACCTAATATGGGGGATGGTTTACAAGGACTGGTTTCCCCGGGTGGTTATGTAATGGATTCTATTCCTGGTTTGTATAAAAACGTATTGGTGCTTGATTTTAAAAGCCTGTATCCCAGTATTATTCGAAGCTTTAAAATTGACCCTATGGGCTTGATTGAAGGGTTAAAGTTACCAGAACAGGCTATTGAAGGCTTTGATGGTGCGTATTTTTCCAGAGACAAACATTTTTTACCGGCCATTATCGAAGCGTTATGGCAAGAACGGGATAAAGCCAAGCTTGAGAAAAATAGCATTTTGTCGCAAGCCATTAAAATTATCATGAATTCATTTTATGGGGTGTTAGGGTCAACAGGGTGTCGCTTTTTTGATCCTCGACTTTCAGGCTCTATTACTAAACGTAGCCATGCGTTATTAAAAACCACCAAAATTTGGATTGAAGATAAAGGTTATCAGGTTATTTATGGTGATACAGACTCTATTTTTGTTCACGTGGGTGATGATAAAACCGTTGAACAATGTCAGGATTTAGGTGTTGAATTACAACAGTTTATTAATGAGAAATGGCAATCGAAACTTCAAGCTGATTTTGCTATTGAAAGTCAGTTAGAAATTGAATTTGAAACTCATTTTACGCAGTTTTTTATGCCTACTATACGTGGTCAGGAAGTTGTTAAAGACTTAAAAAGTGTTGGTACTAAGAAACGCTACGCAGGGCTTGTTAACGATAAACTTGTATTTAAGGGGCTTGAGACGGTTCGAAGTGATTGGACTGCAATTAGTAAAACATTCCAGCAGGAGTTATACAGACTAATATTCAATGGTGAGCCTGTGGAAGATTACATAAAATCACTCGTTAGTGAAATAAAGAGTGGATTGCATGATAACAACCTAATCTATATGAAAAAGCTCAGAAGAAATATAGAAGATTATGTAAATACTCCTCCTCATATCAAAGCAGCGATTATTGCAAATAATCGCTTGGAAAAAGAAGGCCTTAATCCAAAATACAGGAGAGGTAGTAGGATAGAGTACGTTATAACCATTGATGGTGTTCAACCGAAAGAATTAGCTGTCAGCTCGCTAGATTATGACTTCTATATCGATAGACAGATAAAACCAATAGCTGATGATATTCTACCTTTTATTGGTACTAGTTTCGATAATATCACCAGTAGTCAATTAGGTTTGTTCTAACTAGTTGACTCAGCTTAATTCATAAGAAAGTATCTGGTCCACATTCAATATTCTATATTCTTCAGACTTAAAATCGTAGACCATAACCAGTGAGCCCCTTTGGGTATTTGTGCTTGGCTTTGGTATTTTGCATTGGTACATACAAGTATCACCATTATTTTCCTCGTAATTCACTAGCATTACTCTGTCTGTCATTGGTAGATGCACGACACCATAACTCCTTGTTGTATATGGGTAATTACTATAGTACTACCAGATTTCTATAGTTGTCACTTCATCGTGACTACCATAGACTAGCACTTATATTATTTTTTTCCTCTATATTTGAATAACTGAATGCCAAAAACGTAAAATGAATTCATTTAGCTAATGATTTGATGTAAGAATGGAAAGATATAAGAAAATTAGTGCACATTGATGAGTTTAAGGTTATAAAGTGTTTATGTAATGGCTGTTTAGATGGCTAGACGGTTGTTTGGGGTGGTATTTCCTCAACAATAATTTAAATTGAACAAGGTTTAGCTTAGATGAAAAAAGACACTCAATTTGTAAATGCTGGACGAAAGTCAAAATGGACACGTGGCGTTGTTAACCCTCCTGTTGAACGAGCATCCACCGTTGTATTTAATTCGGTAAAAGAAATGAAGCATGCCACGGTTAATCGAGGCGAACAGGTATTGTTTTATGGACGTCGTGGTACTTCAACCTCATTTGCTTTTCAAGACGCTATGACAGAACTAGAAGGTGGAGCAGGGTGTGCAATTTATCCATCGGGTACAGCTGCCATTACCAATGCCATTTTATCGTTTGTTAAAACCGGTGATCACATTTTAATGGTCGACACAGCTTATGAGCCAACACGTGGTTTTTGTGACAAAATATTGAAAAATATAGGGGTAGAAACTACTTATTACGACCCTCTTATTGGCAAAGATATTAAAAAGCTCATTAAAGCGAATACTCGCATTATCTTTTTAGAATCGCCGGGTTCAATCACCATGGAAGTGCAGGATGTCCCCGGTATTGCCGAAATTGCTCATCAGCATAACTGTATTGTGATGCTCGATAATACTTGGGCTGCAGGGATAAATTTTGACCCATTTAAGCACGGTGTTGATATTTCAGTTCAAGCAGCAACCAAATACATTGTTGGTCACTCAGACGTTATGCTTGGTACTGCCACAGCAACAGATGAATATTGGCCGCAACTACGCGAGAACAGTTATTTAATGGGCCAATGCACCTCACCAGATGATTTATATTTAGCGATGCGTGGAATTCGTACTTTAGGTGTTAGATTAAAACAGCATCAAGAAAGTGCCATGAAAGTTGCCAATTGGTTACAAACCCGAGAAGAAGTTGATGTGATTTTACACCCCGCCTTTGAAAGCTGTCCGGGACATGAGCTTTTTAAACGTGATTTTGAAGGCTCAAATGGCTTGTTTTCATTTGTATTAAACAGAGGCGATCAAAACTCATTAAATGCATTACTAGACGGCATGGAACACTTTAAAATGGGTTATTCATGGGGCGGTTTTGAAAGTTTAATTTTAGGTAATACTAATGTTGGTAACTTGCGCACGGCAACAGAGTGGAATTATCAATACCCATTGATTCGATTGCATGTTGGTTTAGAAGATGTGGATGATTTAATTGCTGACCTTGAAGAAGGCTTCGCTCGATTAAATGCGGCAATTAATGCTGGTAAATAAGTAAAAATCCATTTCCTAAATAACAATAATGAAGACACCTTTATCTGACAATGAATGGTGTCTTTTTTCGTTATATACTTGTTTCAATTCGTATCTCTCAAATTTCGTTATCAGAAAACAACATGAATTCATATAAATGTATGAGTCTGAAATTTTTACACAATTTTCTTCGAAAAAGATAAAAAGTATAAATAAATAGGTAACTGTTTGATACATAGGTGTTATATATATCTGGCGCTTAAGTTGCACTATCTGACACTTAATTTATATATCTCAAGCTATGTCGTTCGAAAAGGGATAATAAAGCGTGTCCAATCGTTGTAGATCATTAATATACAGGATGTTAATTATGGAAAAGCACCAGCTGAGTTTTTGTACAGTTAATATACTTACTGATAAAAATGCGGAGTTAATCATAAATGATAATATTGAAGTGAATATAGATATGCTAGAAGATCTCGATGAATTTCTCTGTTCTATTTTTCATAGGGACTTTGGTATTTTGGTTAATAAAAGTAAAACATGCTCTTATACTTTAGAAGCAAGATTAATTATGAGTACAATTGAACCTATAAGAAGCAAAGTTAATTATGTGTTCAATTGAATCGGTGACAGCTAAGGCTGCTTTCAAATATTCCAATCATGGCAGTTAATCTACATAGAATATGCTGAATAAGAGTGCCAACGATAATTTGATCATAATAGCATATTCAGGTTATTCATTGATTTGGCATCGAGTATATTATTTGTTAACAATGAAAAATTGTAACAAATTCAATAAGTTTATTGTACCGCTAGTGTAACCATATCATTGGCAGAGGAACACCTATAATTGTTTCAAAACGGTTTATAATGAAATACACAATTACCGACCATGTAAAAATATCAGATACTGAATCCAAACATAAATTGAAGTGGTTAAGAGCCGTGGAAAGACGGAGTAATACTTGGCTTGAAAATTCACCTGTTTGCACAAAAATAGTAGATATTGATTTCAATCTTCAATACATGAGTAAAGCAGGCATTAAAGCTTTGTCTATCTCAGATATAACAACCTTTTACGGAAAACCTTACCCGCTTGAATTTTTTCCTTCGTCATTTCGTGATCAGATGACTAAAACTATTGAGTGTGTAAGAGATACGCGGAAAATTTTGACACATGAAGCAGCGATAGTAAATTTGGATGGCGATGAAGTTTGGTTTCATTCGACTATCGTGCCTGTTTATGATGAAGAATGTCAGCTGGAATACTTTATGATTGTGTCAATAGAAACAACAGAGCGTAAGTCTGCAGAAATAAAGCTTCATAAGATGAATGTTGAACTTGAGTCACTTGTGGAAAATCGAACTAAAGAACTTGAACAGGCGAATAAGCAATTAAAAATAAGTTGTGAAACAGATTTTTTAACCAAATTACCTAATCGTCGTTCTTATGAACGGCGCCTCTGCGAGAATATTGCTACTGCCAAACGTAACAAAACATATCTTTCGCTTTTAATGATAGATATTGATAACTTCAAAGAATACAACGATACATATGGTCATGCTTTTGGGGACTCTGTCCTCTGCCAAGTATCTAGATCTATTAGAAATTCATTGCAAAGAAGTACCGATTTAGTCTCTAGATTTGGAGGGGAAGAATTTGTAGTGTTATTACCTGATACAGATGCTACAAGTGCATTTATTATTGCAGAAAAAATTAGGAAGAATATAAAGGCATTAGGTCTTAAACATAGTCAATCAGGCAATGGGATGATTACTGTAAGCATTGGCATTGAAGCGCTTAAAAGACACAAACTTAACAAAGATGATTTACTTAATAATTCTGATAATGCTCTTTACTCCGCGAAAGGTAGTGGTAAAAATTGCAGTTATATATATGCAGGTTAATTCCGAATGTATATAGCTAAAGAAATTCATAAATTTCTGACGAATAATTGTTCCTTGTAAGACAATTCTAATTAAATTTTCATAATTAAACCCCATACCAGTTGTAAAAAATCTAGACTCATACATATGTATGTGAATTGTACTGCTTGTCTTTTTTTACCATAATTAAATGTAAGCAATAGCTTAATTTTTGGGGAAATATAATATTTGCTTTTGTATTTTATAAATCAATTGTGTAAAAGTTCTCGACTCATACATATATATGAAATGCATTTAAATGTTTGTTTTTGCTATGTTTAAATGTTAAGTTGCAGATTGTTTATAATAAGCAGAAGGTCGCATGAGTAAATACAACAAAAACTTAGATATCAAGCTAAGTAACGGAGACCTGTCTGAACTTATTGGCGATATTTACGATGCCCCCTTAACGGGGAAGTGGGCTGACATTCTAGATAAAATTATAGACATCACCCAGTCAAATAAAGCTTTTTTTGTCCTGCAAAAACTTGAAGACAGCAAACCACTTTTACTTGAATTTCAAACTACATTTGATCACTGTCCGAATGTTTTGAAAAACTATAACGAACGATTTAAAGAAGATCCTTTTTATAAAGTCACTAAAGTAGCGACAGAAGGTGAATCTCTAGATTTGAGTGATTATATTGATTTGGTAGAACTCAAAAAGAGCGAATACTATCAAGAGCTTTTTGTGCCGATGAAATCCTACCATTGCCTTGCCGGAATCCTGATCCGTGACGGTGAATATGACTCTGCCTATGCTATTAATCGGGGAGAAAATGATAAGCCTTACAGCGCGCAGGATATCAACTTATTTAAACTACTGACTCCTCATATGAGCCGTGCGGCGAATACCTTTAAAATACTAAAACTGTATAAAAACTACGGCAACATTTCAAAAAGCATCCTAGATCAAAGTGACAAAGCGATTGTTGTTTGTGACGAAAATGCAAATGTCATGCTAAGTAATAAGTTCGCCAATTCAAAAATAGATGAAATTGAGCAAGTGTATTTTTTGGATAATACCTTGCGACTGAGTAATGCGGTTTATAATAAGCAACTAAACCAATACATCAAACACTGTGCTTCGCTTTCATTTAACCAAATCAACAGCCAAGAGACTATCATCATTGATGATTTTGTCGATGGTGAAAATATTTTATTGACCGTATCACCCTTAAATAATCACAATAAGATGAATGATTTTGACATACCATGCTGTTTAATAACAATATCGTTTCAAAAGGTATTGAACTGGCCTTTGGTTACCAGGGAATTCGGCTTGACTGATAAAGAACTACAGCTACTAAAAGCTATTTATAGTAAGAAAAAGCTCAACGACTTAACTGAAACCTTTTGTGTAACATACAATACATTACGGACTCACCTGCAAGCTATTTTCAGAAAAACACTTGTTAACTCACAAACTGAATTAATGATGAAATTGAATATGTTTAAGAGTTAATCATTTAAATATAGCCGTGAATTAATTTGATGAGTTCTAATTTAAGCTTTTTAGGGCTCTCATCCTTTGCTTCGAGCAAAAGGTCGAAGTAAATCCATTGCCAGCATCTTCTATTGCAATAAATTCTCCTCGTTAATGCGCAGCATTCCTCTATGAAACAGGTATGTTTATCAGGTGATAATGAAGTTTGTTGATTGTGCAGCACAGTATTTTTTTGACAGGTAGCTCACACATTCCAACTATGAGTATTCTATATGTTTTATTAGGGGGGAAATAACAGGGCACTGTTTTTGACAAAAGAGACTAAGTAACATCAATCCTTCTTAACATTAATTCATTTTATTACATTCATCGCCAGTAGCATTTCTCTAGGTGTTATTTATCAGTTAAGGTAAAGTCATTAAATCAATCAGCAGTTTGGAAGTAGCCAAGGCGGTAAATCGCTGAAAGGCTCAAGCAAACTGCTAACGAGGCGTTCAATCGGACTTAAAAAGCTTGTTCTATTTTTTGCAAAAAAAACGCAAAAAACAAACCAACCTTTTACACCGGTTAACAGGGGCGTTAGCAGTCTTTATCTTTTGGTTGTAAAAACAGGGATTGGTTTTTAACAAATAGCAGGGTGGTTTTATCAAACACTCTTGCCTTCAAATCCTATTTTTACATTCATTGTAAGTAGCACTTTTCTAGGTGTTGTTTATCAGTTAAGGTAAAGTCATTAAATCAATAAGCAGTTTGAAAGTAGTCAAGGCGGTAAACCGCTGAAAGGCTCAAGCAAACTGCTAAAAAGGCGTTCAATCGGACTTAAAAAGCTTGTTCTATTTTTTGCAAAAGAACGCAAAAAATAAACCAACCCTTTCAAGCCGGTTAACAGGAGCGTTAGGTGCAAAGGCAACTCATGCATTCGAGGCGATAATGGATATATATAATCCGAACAAACCAGTAGACTCTGAAAATTGGCTAGCATTAGATGAAGCTATAAGAATTGAATTGGTTCATGACTTCCATTCTGGGTTAGATCTTGAAATGGCTGAAGATGCTTTGCGTGTACATTCATCAATCCATGTAATAGTTGAGAATCAATTAGCTATGGGGGGTGATTTAATACCTGAAACTATTGCAAAACTTACAAGACAAGGCTTAAACCGGCACGAAACCATTCATGCTATTGGGGCAATAATATCAGAAGATATTTTTGATGTTATGAAGGGGGATGCAGAAGAGTTTTCCCCCAAAAGATACAGAAGAAAGCTTGAAAAACTCACAGCAAAAAGATGGCTAAAAGGTCAATATTAAAATTTGCACCTAACAAGGCAATCAAGTGGACACGTAGAGCTAGCTCGGTTCCACTTCGTTTCACATTTTAGCAAGCACTACTTAGCCGCTTATTGCGGCGTTATGTTTCATGGAAGATTATGCGTAAAGTTGCACACTTTGTTATAGGTTTAATTACATCGATACTAATATTTCAATGTGAAATAGTTATAACTCCGCATATTCATCCGATAGCCTTCCAAACAGTTTTATTGTTTACTGATAACGCTATAAATTATCCCATTCTATGGTTTTTTCACTTGAGCAATTTTGCGGTTTCATTTGTTATTGCAGTAAGCGCTTTTTTGTTCATTTGTATAAAATTTCGTGAAATACGTAGTAGTTTAATGTTTTACTATTTATTCGGTTATACAACTGGATTGCTAGTTTTGTTATCTTGGTTAAATATGCATTTTGGTACAACAAGTATTATCCAATTAAGTTCGGTATTAGTTGTGACATCCTTGTTGGCAGTTTCGGTAAAGTTGAAACATAACAAGAATTTAAAGCGGGACTGCTAACAGTTTGCTCAGTTTCGCTTCGCTTCACAATTTTAGCAAACTTATAAAAAGCCCCTTAATGTGGGCGTTATGTGCAAAGGATAATCATCAGCAATATGTCATTTAGCGAATTTGAATTAAAAAAGCATGAAAAAGAGTTAAATTCATTTATTGATGAAATACGCCCACCAGTTCATATTCGAAAAGAATTGGATTACGGTTATCGTATAGATAAACAAAGTATATTACTTATAGAGTTTCGCCCAGATTGGCAAGATCCCAATAAAATTGTGGAATCACACTTTGCAAAAGCAACTTACATTAAAACTCAAAAAGTCTGGAAAATATACTGGCAACGCCAAGATTTAAAGTTTCATAAATATGAGCCGGTTTCACAAGTTAAGCATTTATCCGGCTTTTTAAAAACAGTAAAAGAAGATGAGTTTTGTTGCTTTTTTGGTTAGTCGTAAATTGCACATAACAAGCGCATTAAGCATGGGACTGCTAACAGCTTGCTCAGTTTCGCTCCGCTTCACATTTTAGCAAGCTATTATCAGCCCCTTATGCGGGCGTTAGTTTGCCCATAAATTTCGCCTTCAACTATAGTTATATCTCTATAAGTGGAAGGAGATTAAAAATGCCAAAATATGTAATAGAAAGAGAGATCGAAGGTGCGGGTAAGTTATCATCAGATGACTTAAAAGGGATTTCACAGAAATCATGTAGTGTTTTAGAAGAACTTGGGCCGAAGGTTCAATGGGTTCATAGTTATGTAACTGATGACAAAATCTATTGTGTATATATCGCACCAGATGAAGCATCTGTTCAAAAACATGCTGATATGGGAGGTTTTCCTGCCAACTCTATCTCGGAAGTTAGGAACATCATTGATCCAACAACATCTGAGTAAAGGCAAAACTAACAAGGCAATAAAGCAGGACAAAAAACAGTTGGTTTTTGCTCCTGCGTCGCTTATTTTAACCAACTGTTTTTAGCCTCTTATTGAGGCGTTAGCAGCTAAATCAAATTTGGAAGAAAGAATCCTATGCAAGGAATGCTATTAGTACTAATACCTGCAATCATAATATCTGTGGGTATTTCATTAGTTAAGTTTAAATCCCCTAGCTTTTCTGTGTTTTCACAATCCTTTAGGTGGCCGACTTTAATAAAGCTAATTGTTATCTTAATATTGGCAATATTATCAACGTTCATTATGGATTATGTTCAATGCAATGTTGTTAGAACTGAATGTAAACCAGATGCTTTAGCTGCGGTTGGTTATTTTTTCTATGCTACATTGGTATTTATCATTTCAATTGTTCTCGAGTATATTATTACTATATGTCTACGGAAGTATTGCAGAAGTAGCAGCTAACAAGGCAATCAAGTGGACACGTAAAGCTTGCTCGGTTCCACTTCGTTTCACATTTTAGCAAGCATTACTAAGCCGCTTATTGCGGCGTTAGCT
>Ga0209292_1002812_pt1 | contig 19638 bp, 14 predicted proteins | sample GOMGulsemesocosm_2_FD_184634 | JGI IMG/M metagenome (GOLD analysis project Ga0209292, IMG submission 184634) | Methane-oxidizing microbial communities from mesocosms in the Gulf of Mexico - GOM9C Gulf of Mexico (SPAdes) (version 2) | ecosystem: Environmental > Aquatic > Marine > Cold seeps... | reverse complement strand
TTTCATTAACGGTTTAAAGAAAGCATCAATTGAAATCGATCGTAAGATCCTTGCTGATATCGCTGTATTTGATAAGCACGCATTTAGCGTTCTTGTTGAAAAAGCAAAAGCAGCACTTTAATTCGAATTTTTGAATTATTGAAAAAAAGGAGCCCTCGGGCTCCTTTTTTATTGCCTGTAGATAACCCATCTTGCCCTCTTTCACAACCCGTTAATGTTCATTATTTTCTTAGATCGTCAATAGCATTGCGTATAGCGTGGACATTTCCATAGGTTACTTTTAAACTAGCAAAAAATGTAGAGTAAAATTATGATAACCCGTCCTGACCTTTTATCCTTTTTAGATCAACTATTACAGCCGTCAAAAATTAAAGACTATTGTCCAAATGGCCTACAAGTCGAAGGTGCACATCAAGTTAACCATATTGTCACTGGTGTTACGGCCTCTCAGGCGTTAATTGATGCAGCAATAGCTCAGGGAGCAAACACCTTACTTGTTCACCATGGTTACTTTTGGAAAGGTGAGAATCAAACGATCACGTCGTTAAAGAAAAAGCGTATTAAGAGTTTGCTCTTGGCCGATATTAATTTAATTGCTTATCACCTGCCTTTAGACATTCACCCAATACTTGGCAATAATGCGCAATTAGCTAAGTTATTTAATATTGTTGATATGGAAGGGCTAGAGCCCGGAAATATGCAAAGTGTGGCGATTAAAGGTGTATTAGCCGCGCCGAAAACAGTTAATGAACTCACTAGTTTGATCGAAAAAAAATTAGGGCGAGCACCTTTAGTGGAAGGTGCTGGGGATAAAGAGATTAAAACGGTTGCTTGGTGTAGTGGTGGTGGACAAAACTTTATTGAAATGGCGGGAGAGCAGGGAATTGATGCCTTTATTACGGGTGAAGTCTCAGAGCAGACTATTCATCTGGCCCGTGAATATAACATTGCATTTTTTGCGGCTGGACATCATGCAACTGAGCGTTATGGCGTGAAAGCTTTAGGGGAATTTATTGCTGATAACTTAGCGGTATCAGTTAACTTTATTGATATCGATAACCCAGCATAATTTATTTATAACCAATGATAAAAAACCAAATACATCACAGTAGTTGGTTTTTTGTTATACGTAGATTGGTAAACACTACTAATCTCTACTTGAACATGGCTGGGCGTTAACATTTAAGTGCGTAATGAAGTTGCAAGGTCCTTGGCGAGCGTCAAGTTGGGCACTGATTATTTGAGTCCACCCGGTACGACACGCATTTGTTGAGCCTGGTAAACAGAAAATGACTGTTTGATTAGCCATACCAGCTAAGCTGCGCGATTGAATGGTCGAGGTGCCAATTTCGTTGTATGAAATTTGACGAAATAACTCGCCAAAGCCCTCAATATCTTTATCAAATAAGACAGATACAGCCTCTGGTGTATTATCACGTGCTGTAAATCCAGTGCCGCCGGTACACACAACAGCGTTGATCGCTGGATCAGCTATCCACTGGGATAAAACGCTGCGGATTTGATAGATATCGTCATGAACAATGGCTTTAGCACCCAATGTGTGTCCTGCACTCATGATGTTGTCTACTAATAAAGCCCCTGAACTATCAGTGTCTTCATTGCGAGTATCTGAAATGGTTAATACTGCGATATTAAGGGGAATAAATGTGGACGAATTATGTCGAGACATTGAGTAGTTCCTCTGGTCAATAATTAAAAATATTAGATGATGTTAGTATAAAGTAAAACTTGTATTGTATCGCCAATGTTTACGGTAGTTTGTTCATTTTCAAGTACAATATATGCATTTGAATCAGTTAACGACGTCATCATGTGTGAACCTTGCTTTTTAGATGTATGTACCGTGAGCTGTTGCCCGTCACATTGCACAGTGCCTCGTTGAAACTCCACACGCCCGGCGCTTTTGGTCATCCTACTTAAGCTTTTTGCTTGAAGTTGCATTGGTTCAACGACTTTGTGGCCAGCCATTTTTTTAAGAATAGGGATGGTTAACATGTCTAACGTAACATAGGTAGCAACGGGGTTACCTGGTAATCCAAAGAAAGTAGCCTGTTTATATTGACCAAAAGCAAAGGGCTTGCCCGGTTTAATTGCCAATTTCCAAAAATCAATGCTGCCATGTTCACTCAGTACATCTTTTACATAGTCGGCTTCGCCAACTGAGACGCCGCCAGATGTTATGATGACGTCACATTGTTGAGATGCTTCATCAAACGCACGTTTTATGGCAATAGGGCAATCTTTAATGATGCCATAATCTATAACATCACATCCTAAATTTGACAGTTTGCTTAAACACACTATCCGATTACTTTCATAAATGTTTCCCACTTCCAGTTGTGTTTCCGCTGGCTGTAATTCGTCACCAGTAGCAAATACAGCTACTTTAAGTGGGCGATAGACACTTACACTTCCTTGACCTATAGATGCCAACACACCTAATTGAGCAGGGCCAAGGGTACATCCCTTCTCTAAAATTACGTTGCCGATCATAATATCTTCACCCATCCGGCGAATGTGAGCACCCTCATCAAAGTTATCATCAAATGAAACAATATTTTGATGTCTATTTGCGCGCTCTTGCATCACAACACAAGTTGTCCCTTGAGGTATAACTGCTCCGGTCATAATACGCACACATTCGCCAGATTTTAAGGTGTCAGAATAAGTCTGACCGGCTAACACGGTAGCGACTATGGTGAATAACGTGGTTGACTTACAGCCTACAGCATTTAGTGCATAACCATCCATCGCTGAATTATCGGCTGGCGGCACATTAATGGTGGAAATAACATCTTTGGCTAAGACATCGCCATTCGCACTATATAAATCACGTTCAATAATCTGAGTTGTCGCTGGCGAGCATTGGCGCATCAATGTAAGCGCGTCTGTAATAGATCGTAGTCCGGTAACGTCACAGCATGACATAAATAATTTCCTAAATATGGGTATTTACATGGCCGATTATGATAGAAACCTCAAATAATCCCAAGGAACATATTGATAATCGAATGCAAAATTGACCTAAAACAACTTTGCGTTAAGAACGCTCTGCTGAGGCTTGAAAAAGGGTGATAACGCGAAACTTTGCGCTTAATATGCTGACACAACAAACGTTACTATTGAGGTTATCTATGTCTACAAGTGCTGAGCCAATGAAGAAAAAGCATGAGTTAAGAGTGTTCTTACTCTTAACTGTTGTGCTATTTCCTGTTCTAAGTATTGCCTTAATGGGTGGGTATGGGTTTGTCATCTGGATGTCACAAATACTATTTGGACCACCGGGTATTTAATCATGGGAATTGATCAAGCTAAAAGACGCTTATTTCGATTGGACAAGCATGAAACCCTTGTTATTCGACCGCCTTACAATGGTGGTGAAGCACTTTTTATTGACCAATGTACACGTTGCCATGAATGTGTGGCAGCGTGTGAAACCAACATTATCAGCATTGGTAGTGGCGGTTTTCCTCAAGTAAATTTTAGTGATGACGAATGCACGTTTTGCGAGCGCTGCAGCGATGTTTGCCCGAGCAATGCGTTAGATAAATCAACATATCAGGCTTTTGACACCAAAGTCACTATCGATGATAAGTGCTTTGCCAGCAATAACATTTATTGCCAATCTTGCCGAGATGTTTGTGATGAGTCTGCCATTAAGTTTGACTTTTTTAGTCAAGTCATTCCAACACCAACGGTCAATCATGACGCCTGCACTGGATGCGGTGCTTGTGTGTCTAGTTGCCCACAAAATTCTATTAATATAACTATAAAAAGTGAGGAGACCCGCGATGAGTGAGTATCACGTTGCGAGTTTTGTTGCCTATGCCTACCCAGATGTACAGGCACAGGTAATTGCACAATTTAAAGCAATCGAGTCATGCGATGTACATGGAGAAGACACTGGCGGGCGCATTATTGTGACGCTAGAGAGTGAAACACAGCACGGCATAGTGGATGGTTTTGAGCAAATCAGAAGCGTGTCCGGCGTATTAAATGTATCACCTGTTTACCATGAGTATTGTGAAGAAGCAATCGAGTCACCAAGGAGTTAACCATGTCACTATCTAGACGTGCTTTTATGAAAGCAACGGCGGCAGCGAGTGCTGCAAGTGCTGTAGGTATCGTATTACCAGCATCAGCAAGCAATTTAATCACAGCCAAAGACCAAACAGCATTAAAGTGGGATAAAGCCCCTTGTCGTTTTTGTGGAACGGGCTGTTCAATCAACGTAGCCACCAAAGATGGAAAAGTTGTAGCGACACATGGTGATATGAAATCACCCGTGAACAAAGGACTTAATTGTGTAAAAGGCTATTTTTTGTCAAAAATTATGTATGGTAAAGATCGCCTTACATCGCCATTGTTAAGAATGAAGAATGGTAAGTTTGACAAAAATGGTGAATTCGCACCAATAAGCTGGGATGCCGCGTTTGATATCATGGCTGAAAAAGCGAAAAAAACCCTCAAAGAAAAAGGGCCTACTGGCATTGGAATGTTTGGTTCTGGTCAATGGACTGTCATGGAAGGCTATGCAGCCGTTAAATTAATGAAAGCTGGCTTTCGTTCTAATAACATTGATCCTAACGCACGTCACTGTATGGCATCTGCTGTTGGTGGATTTATGCGAACCTTTGGTATCGATGAACCTATGGGTTGTTATGATGATTTTGAACATGCGGATGCCTTTGTTTTATGGGGCTCGAACATGGCAGAAATGCACCCTATATTATGGACTCGCATAACAGATCGCCGTTTAAGTGCAAAACATGTGAAAGTGAATGTGTTATCGACTTACACACATCGTAGCTTTGACCTTGCCGACTCCGGTATGATCTTTACGCCGCAAACTGATTTGGCGATTTTGAACTTCATTGCTAATTACATTATTGAAAATGGCCATGTCAATAAAGAGTTCGTTACCAAGCACACCAATTTCCGTTTAGGTGAAACTGATATCGGTTATGGCTTGCGAGATGAGCATGAATTACAGAAAAAAGCGGCTAACCCTAATTCGGGTAAATCAACACCCATAGATTTTGAAGAGTATGCAAAATTTGTTAGTACGTATACTGCAGAGTCTGTGTCAAAACTATCCGGTGTGTCAGTTAAAAAGTTAATCAATCTTGCTAAGACTTATGCAGATCCTAAAATTAAAGTGATGTCGTTATGGACCATGGGCTTTAATCAACATACACGTGGCGTTTGGGCTAATAACCTTGTTTATAACATTCATTTGTTAACGGGGAAAATATCAACGCCGGGTAATAGTCCATTCTCTTTAACGGGTCAGCCATCAGCGTGTGGAACCGCACGTGAAGTAGGAACATTCTCACATCGCCTACCAGCAGATTTATTAGTTAAAAAGAAAAAACATCGCGATATCGCAGAAAAGATTTGGAAATTGCCTGAAGGCACTATTCCAGGTAAACCTGGTTTTCACGCTGTTGAACAAAGCAGAAAGCTTAAAGATGGAGATTTGAATTTTTATTGGTCGCAATGTAATAACAATATGCAAGCGGGCCCTAATATTAATGAAGAAGGATTGCCAGGGTATCGCAATCCTGACAACTTTATTGTCGTCTCTGACCCTTACCCAACAGTATCAGCGCAAGCGGCAGATTTAATTTTACCAACAGCCATGTGGGTAGAAAAAGAAGGTGCATACGGTAATGCAGAACGTCGCACTCAAACTTGGTATCAGCAAGTTGAGGCACCTGGTTTAGCAAAATCAGATCTATGGCAGGTCGTAGAGTTTTCCAAACGCTTTAAAATTGAAGAAGTGTGGACTCCAGAGTTACTTGAAAAAATGCCTGAGCATAAGGGCAAGACCATGTATCAAGTATTGTTTGAGAACGGTAATGTGAACAAGTACTCACTGGATGAAGTGCCAGCAGAACGCTTAAATCATGATGCAAGGGCGGTTGGATTTTACCTCCAAAAAGGCTTGTTTGAAGAATACGCTGCGTTTGGCCGTGGTCATGGACACGATTTAGCTCCTTATGACCGCTATCATAAAGAGCGCGGTCTACGCTGGCCTGTTGTTGATGGCAAAGAAACTAAATGGCGCTTTAAAGAGGGCAGCGATCCTTATGCCAAAAAAGGCAGCGATTTTGATTTTTATGGTAAAAAAGATGGTAAGGCTGTTATTTTTGCGCTGCCATATGAGCCACCTGCTGAATCACCTGATGAAGAATATAACTTATGGTTATGTACCGGACGAGTTATTGAACATTGGCACACAGGTACTATGACACAGCGTGTACCTGAATTGTTTAAAGCGATGCCTGATGCACTTGTATATATGCATCCTGATGATGCTAAATCACGTAATTTACGCCGTGGTGATGAGGTGAAAGTGATTTCGCGTCGCGGTGAAATGATCACTAGAGTGGAGACTCGTGGCCGTAATAAAACACCTATTGGACTCGTGTTTATTCCATTTTTTGATGCGAGTCGACTGGTTAATAAACTTACACTAGATGCCACCGATCCGTTGTCAAAGCAAACTGATTTCAAAAAATGTGCTATTAAAATTGAGAAGGTGTAAATGATGAAAAATTTAATAATAGCTGTTGTATTAGCCACATTATCTTTTGGTGTTTATGCAGATACAGTTAGTGAGTTGCGAAAAGGTGAAATTAAGCAAAATATAAAACCTCAACGCATTCCTAATGTGCTCAATACGGATCAAAAGGTACAGCGTAATTATCCTATGCAACCACCAATAATTCCGCACAAAATTCGTGGTTATGAAATTAATACCAAGGTAAATAAATGCATGTCTTGTCATAGTCGAACTCGCGTTTCAGAGTCTCAAGCGACCATGATTAGTGTGACTCATTATATGAACCGTGATGGTAACTTTTTGGCCGAAGTATCACCACGTCGATATTTTTGTAATCAATGTCATGTGACACAACTAGACACTAAACCACCGGTTGAAAATATGTTTATTGATATGCATAAATTAATCAGTAAACCTTTAGTTAAGGAATAAATGATGAAGTGGATTAAGGCGTTTTGGAATGTATTTCGTAAACCGAGTGTACATTACAGTCTAGGTTTTTTAACTTTAGGTGGTTTTTTAGCAGGCGTTATATTCTGGGGGGGCTTTAATACTGGCCTCGAGATGACAAATACCGAAGAATTTTGTATCGGCTGTCATGAAATGGAAAATAATGTCTATGAAGAATTGAAAACAACCATTCATTATTCAAACCGTTCAGGGGTACGTGCCACGTGTCCTGATTGTCACGTACCACATGAGTGGAGCAATAAAATTGCCCGAAAAATGCAAGCTTCTAAAGAGGTTTGGGGCAAGATTTTTGGTACCATTGATACCCGTGAAAAATTTGAAGACCATCGGCGCAGATTGGCTGAAAATGAATGGGTGAGGCTCAAAGCAAATGATTCATTGGAATGTCGTAACTGTCATAACTTTGAATTCATGGATTTTACGGCTCAGTCAGAGCGGGCTGAAAAAATGCACTCTAAATACCTAGAAACAGGTGAGAAAACCTGTATCGATTGTCATAAAGGCATTGCGCATCACCTGCCAGACATGAAAGGTGTGAAGGGCTGGTAGTACAGCAATCAACATTGTATTTTGACTTAACTAACTGCACGTTATTAGCCATAATATCGTGCAGTTTTTTGTTATATCATTCCCATTAGATAGTGAAGATTGGTATTATTATTGTAGAGCTATGAATCAATATAAAAATATAGGTGCGATTATTCTTGCGGGTGGGCTATCTACACGTATGGGTAAAGACAAAGCAGCGCTTCTTGTAAACGGTCAAATGTTAGTGTACCGACTTAAATTGATGTTGGAGTCTATAGGGCTGACGGTTGTTATTAGTTCCGATAAATTTGGCGTGCCAGATATATATCCTCAAAAAGGGCCATTAGGTGGATGTTATAGTGGTTTATTGGCGCTGGCTAAAACCTCAACTACACAAACTGTAATTATGCCTGTAGACATGGTTCATATGACGTCATCTGTGATTGTTACCTTACTTGAACATGTCATGAAAAGTAAAAATGATGAACGACCATTTCGTTTTAATAATCGACATTTCCCGTTATTTATTAACAACTCGGATAATGTACGTGGGTGGTTAAAGCAGACCTTGGAATGTGAAACGGGGAAGGCGTGTTCTATGTATTCTCTAATGCAAGAATTTGATTGTCAAACTATTGATTTTGATAGCCCAAACCCTAGCCTATTTGATAATGTGAATACTCCAAGCCAATGGAATCAAGCCTTCAAATATATTATGGCGCATTAATTTTAAAGGCTTTAACGAAAAATAATAGAGCTGCGTTGAACACCCTGACATAAAATATAATGTGTTCATAATAGGCAATGCCACTCATTGCCTTCAAACGGAGGTACAATCTTAACCTCCGTAGGCATTAATCTATAATTTTCTTATCGGCATACTGCTACCGAGTCATTAAACCATAGAGTGGTTTTTTGTTTTACTCTTTGAATAATGACCAACACGGGGTTTTTCAACGGTGAAAAACGCAATCAGTTGTTCTAGTTCTTGTGCATGACTGGTTAGGTTTTGACTAGATGCTGACGCCATAGACACCAACTCAGAGTTTTTAATAGTGATACTTTCTAGGTGTTTAGTTGTTTGGCTAATTTCAGTCATACTTGACGATTGTGAGGTCGAGGCTGAGGCAATGTTGGCTACCACTGATGAAACATTATTAACACTGTCAATAATGTTTTGCAATGTATCACCTGTTTCAGATACTAGTGATGAACCATCGCTCACTTTGCCTTGAGCATCGCGAATGAGTGTCTTGATATCTTTGGCGGCAGAGGCACTGCGACCCGCTAAGTTTCTTACTTCGCCAGCGACAACAGCAAACCCTCGACCTTGCTCTCCTGCTCGTGCTGCCTCTACTGCGGCATTAAGCGCTAATAAGTTAGTTTGAAATGCTATGTTGTCAATTAAACTGATGATCTCAGATATGTTACTGGTTGAGCTGTTAATATTTTCCATAGCACTGATCGCCTTTTGCACTACCTTGCCACCTTGCTCTGCAAAATTATGGGCTTTTTGAGATAAAACGTGTGCGTCGTTAGCGTAGTCTGAGTTGTTAGATACCGTGCTTGTTATTTCAATTAACGCTTCATTAGTTTCTTCCAAGCTTGCCGATTGTTCTATGGTGCGTTTGTGTAAATCTTCGTTACCAGCTGATAGTTGCTGAGCTTCATTATTCACGCTTAGTGCAGATTGTTGGATTCTTGACACAATTTTAGTGAGCTGATCTACCGTTGAATTGGCATCATTTTTAAGTTGATCAAATTGGCCCTGATATTGATTGGTGATCTTTTGAGTTAAGTTACCTTTTGATAAGGCGCTGAAAATTCTCAATGCATCACTCGTTACCATATCAGCAACATCAATAAGTTGATTAATACTGGTTGAGAAGGTGTTAAAGAATCCAACTTTGTTTTTGGTATCAACTCGGTTAGTGAAGTCCCCAATTAAGGCATGTTCAACAACTTTTTGGATTTCATTTTGTGTGTCTACTTCTAATGTTCTATCGCTAATTTCAATGACGGTACCTAAATTTTCACCTGAACTAGTAACCACTGAATTTGCTATGAACGACAGCGTGACCCCATTAACAATACTCTCAACAGATTGTTCAAATTTGTGCCCAATAAGTTGTGAATTACTAATATTAAATTTGGCTAATATTTTGTGAGAAGGATGACCTGATATATCTAATTCTTTAATCTGGAAGGTTCTTTGATGTCGAGTTAACAATCCATCTAATGAATTATTAGTATAAACAACTTCGTTATCTCGATTGAGAACCATAACGTTGCCACTCACATTATCTAAGGCTTGTTTTATACGAGTATTAATAGCTAGTTCACGTGAAGTTGCTTGAGTGCGCTTGTTAAGGTTTTCTTGCATATTTTGCAATGCTAACAGTAATTCACCCACTTCATTCTTACCGACGACTTCTATGTGGTTATCTAAATTTCCGTTCGCAATAGATTTTGCAACAGATACGGCTTTGATGAGGGGCTCTGATAACGTTTTAGAAAATGCTGAAGCACTGAAAATAAGTATTACAATAGCTAAAATGGCAATAAAAATTGTAATTAAAATCAATTGATTGATAGCTGAAAAAGCCTCACTTTTGTCTATTTCAGCAATAATACCCCAGTTTAAATCTTTAATATTGAGTGGTGAATAGGCGGATAGTACGTCAATACCACGGTAATCTTTAATAATACCACTGCCCGTTTGTTGATTAAGGATTTCTTGTGTAGCTATAGTGTCCACTTTGGTGGCTAGAATGCTGTTGGTCGTCGTAAATCGAGATTGAGAGCGCATTAGTTTATCGCTACCCACTAAATAGGTCTCCCCTGATTCTCCTAAACCTTCGCTAGTTTGCATAATGTTATTTATTACGCCAATTGGCATTTGGAATATTAACACGCCAATTAGCTCATTATTGTCAAATATTGGCGTTGAAATAAACGAGGCAGCAGCGCCGTAAGATGGCGTATAAAAAGCGAATTCAATTAATTTAGCTTCATCGGATTTATTTAGTGCCAGTGACTGTTTAAAAGCCGTTGCGAGATTGGAATCTTTATGAGGACCAGTGAGCAAGCTGGTACCATAATCAACTTCTTTAAATACACTATAAACAATTTGACCTTGTGTAGGTTCAACTAAAAATATGTCATAAAAGCTAAACTTATTAAGATAACGTTGATATTTCTGGTGATATTTTTCATGTGTTGAATGATAATCTGCCGCTTCTGTACCTGTGATTTTTTTGTCTTTACTCCCTAGGGGATGATCGTTATTAGCGATATAGACATATTGAGCGGTGAGCGCAGGTTCCTCTAATGGTACTAGATTTTCAAGAGTGGGTAATGGGGCATTAGGTTGATTCTTTGCATACTCTTTTAAAAACTGTGATTGATAAAAATGGGTTACTCTTTCAATTTTTTCCTCAACAGGTACTGTGATTTGATCTGGTAGTTGTTGGAAACTTTGAGTGAATTGTTGCATGGCGTTGATGGTCATTTGACTATCGGCGAGCGTGGTTACTTGATGTCTAATTTGAGAGAAATAAGATTCAATTTGGGATTTTTTAGTGCTGCTCAAAGATTCTAATTGGTTTGTTGCGGACTCACCTAATGCATTAGCTGTGGATAGCGTATTAATAACGCTAGCAATTAACATAGGTAATAGACCAGCAATTGTCATTGCCAACATCATTTTTCGTTTCAGTTTCATGTTGTTTTTAGTCCGAAACATTTCCATAAATTTTTTACCCAATTGACCCGTTATTTAATAGTATATTATTAGTATAAAAATTTAATAATCAAGTACTTTTTCATTAGATAGCAAATAACTAATCCCTTGTTTAAATAGGGTTATTACATATTTAGGGGAGAATTGTTTGTTTAAACAGCAGGTAACTAAAAAAGGCTGCATAAGCAGCCTTTTTTGGGGGGGAATTGATTTATTGTGCCATACGGTCTTTTGAAGCGAGGGCTAAATCAGACAGGAGTTGGACAGTGTCTTGCCAATGGATACATGCATCTGTAATGCTTTGCCCATAAACGAGAGGCTGTCCGTCAACAACTTTTTGGTTGCCTTCTTCAATAAAACTTTCAGCCATTATCCCAGCAATGCGCATGCTGCCACTGCGCATTTGTTTCATTACATCTTGAGCAACATCAAGTTGTTGCTTGTGCTTTTTCTGACTATTACCATGACTAAAGTCAATAACTACCGATGGCATTAAGCTAGTTTCTGCTAGTTTATCACACGCGGCATCTACAAATTCTTGTTGGTAATTTGGTGTCTTTCCTCCACGAAGAATTACATGACCAAATGGATTACCATGCGTACGGTAAACGGTCATTAAACCGTCTTTATCAGGGGAGTAAAATATGTGTGATTCTCGTGAGGCACGCACTGCATCAATCGCTATTTTAGTATTGCCGTCAGTGCCATTTTTAAATCCTACAGGGCAGGAAAGAGCAGAGGCCATTTCACGATGGATTTGACTTTCAGTGGTGCGAGCGCCAATTGCTCCCCAACTGACAAGGTCGGCAATGTACTGCCCGTTGACCATATCCAAAAACTCGGTAGCAATGGGTAAGCCCATTTCGGTCAGTTCAACTAAAAGATGACGAGCGAGTCTTAATCCTTTGTTCGCTTGATATTGACCATTGAGATCTGGATCGCTAATTAAACCTTTCCAACCGACGATAGTGCGAGGTTTTTCAAAATAAACACGCATAGCAATAACTAAACTGTCTTGGTGCTTTATCTGCAGTTCTTTTAATCGACGTGCATAATCAAGTGCTGCATTGGTGTCATGAATTGAACAAGGACCAACAATGACTAATAGTCGTTTGTCTTGTCCATTAATAATGGCTTCAATTTCACGTCGGCTTTTGATTAAGCTTTCAGCACCTTCGCTTGATAATGGAAATTCATTGGCAAGTTCGCTTGGTGTGATTACTTGATCGATGTAGGTCGTTCTTAATTCATCGGTTTTAATAGACATTTTCTAGTGCTTATTTGGGGAAATTCATTGATGGGCTAACCATAGCCCAAACAGAGGGCAGGTGAAAGGATTTAACCGTGATAAGTTATCTTTATCTGCGATAACTTATCGATTATTACCCTTACACTAGAACATAGTACGTTTATGGCCTGTAATTTCGAGTATTTTCGCGGTTATTTCTTCAACGCTATACTTTGTAGTGTCAATAAAAGGGATGCGTTCTTTGCGATATAGCATTTCAACTTCTTTAACCTCAAGGCGGCATTGTCTTAATGATGAATATTGACTATTTGCACGCCTTTGACTACGAATATCATGTAACCGATGAGGATCGATGGTTAAACCAAATATTTTATGTTTATGTTTCTTTAGCTCTTTAGGGAGCTGTAATGAATCCATATCTTGACAAATAAAGGGATAATTAGCGGTAGCGATACCAAATTGCATGGCCAAGTACAGACTGCTTGGTGTTTTTCCGCAACGAGAAACCCCCACTAATATGATATCTGCATCGTCTAGGTTACGTAAACTAATGCCATCGTCATTGTCTAACGAGTAATTAATCGCATCTATTCGCGCACTATAGGCTTTATTGGCAATGCCATGGGTACGGTGAAGTTTTGGCTGGGCTTTTAAACCAAGTTGTTTCTCTAAGGGAGCAACAAAAGTATTGAGAAAGTCATGCGCCAAACAATTTGTTTGGCTAATTATTAATCTGATTTTCTCATCAACAATGGAATGAAAGACTAAAGGTAAATCGTCTTGTTCGTTATGACGGTTAATTTCAAAGGCAACGTCTTGGGCTTTTTCAATGCTTTCAACAAAAGGAATGGTAATTTGATCAAACTTTGCATCAAACTGTGATAACACCGCGTGGCCTAGGATTTCTGCTGTAATGGCTGTGCCATCTGATATGTAAAATACTTTGCGCAAAATAATGTCCCTTGATAATTTGGATAAATGATGTCAAAAATATGAATTTGTGATTTACCTGACATTTTATAGCAGTGTACAATGTAATTACCAATTCTATTTTCCAGTTTAACTTTCTAAATAATGGGGACTTTCTAGTGCAAAATTATGTACTGTGGTATGAACAACTTGGCATGAATGATGTTGAGGTTGTTGGTGGTAAAAACGCATCTCTAGGTGAGATGATTAGTAATTTATCCAATGCAGGTGTACAAGTTCCTGGGGGATTTGCAACAACAGCCCATGCCTTTAACGAGTTTTTAGAGTTAAGTGGCATCAACGATAAAATGTACAAACTGCTCGATGAACTCGATGTGGATAACATTAAAGCCCTTGGTGAAGCAGGCAAGACTATTCGTCAATGGATTCTCGACACGCCATTCCAAGCTCCTTTGGAAGAGGCCATTGAAGAAGCCTATAACAAGTTAGTTAAATCTTCTGCGGGCATGTCATTTGCCGTACGCTCTTCTGCCACGGCCGAAGATATGCCGGATGCTTCATTTGCAGGACAGCAAGAAACCTTCCTTAATGTGATTGGTCTTGATTGTGTTCGTGAAGCGATTAAACATGTATTTGCCTCATTATTTAATGATCGCGCTATCTCATATCGTGTTCATCAAGGGTACGATCATCGCGGTGTTGCATTATCGGCTGGTGTACAGCGCATGGTACGTAGTGATATTGCGGCATCTGGCGTTATGTTTACGCTTGACACTGAGTCTGGTTTTGAGGATGTCGTCTTCATTACATCATCTTGGGGTCTGGGCGAAATGGTTGTGCAAGGGGCTGTAAACCCTGATGAATTTTATGTTCATAAACAAACATTATCGGCAGGTAGGCCATCTGTCGTTCGTCGAAATATCGGTAGTAAGCTTGTTGAAATGGTTTATTCAGATAAAACCGAACATGGTAAACAAGTTGTTATTCAAGACATAGATGCTGAGCGTTCTCAAAAATTCTCGATTACAGATGATGAAGTGCAAGAACTTGCTAAACAAGCATTAGTGATTGAACAGCATTACGGCCGTGCAATGGATATTGAATGGGCGAAAGATGGTAATGATGGCAAACTTTACATCGTTCAAGCCCGTCCTGAGACTGTACGTTCACGTGAAGATGGTAATTTCATGGAGCGTTTCAATCTAAACGAGTCAGGTCCTGTTTTGGTTGAAGGCCGTGCAATTGGCGGTAAAATCGGATCTGGCACCGCGAAAGTATTAAAATCACTTGATGAAATGGATCGTATTCAGCCTGGTGATGTATTAGTTACTGACATGACAGACCCTGACTGGGAACCTATCATGAAACGTGCATCTGCTATCGTGACTAATCGTGGTGGACGTACATGTCATGCGGCTATTATCGCGCGTGAACTTGGTGTACCGGCTGTTGTTGGTTGTGGTAATGCCACTGATTTAATCAAAGAAGGTCAACAGATTACGGTATCTTGTGCTGAGGGTGATACTGGCTTTATCTATGAAGGCAAGCTTGATTTTAGCGTCACAACGTCAGAAGTAAGTAATATGCCTGACTTGCCACTTAAAGTCATGATGAATGTGGGTAACCCTGATCGCGCTTTTGATTTTGCACGCTTACCTCATGCGGGCATTGGACTCGCGCGTTTAGAGTTCATTATCAATCGTATGATTGGTATTCATCCTAAAGCACTGATTAACTATGATGCACAACCGGCTCGTACTAAGCGTGAAATTGACGAAATGATTGTTGGTTACGCGTCACCTGTTGAGTTTTATGTGGCCAAATTAACAGAGGGTATTTCTACCCTTGCGTGTGCTTTCTCACCTGAAAAAGTTATTGTGCGCATGTCTGACTTTAAGTCAAATGAATACGCCAATCTTGTTGGTGGTGAAGCTTATGAGCCTGAAGAAGAAAACCCAATGCTTGGTTTCCGCGGAGCGTCACGTTATATCTCTGAAGATTTCCGAGATTGTTTTGCTTTAGAGTGTGACGCGATTAAACGTGTTCGTAACGATATGGGCTTCACTAACGTGGAAGTAATGATCCCATTTGTTCGTACGTTAGAAGAAGCAGCTTCGGTCATTGAGCTACTTGAAGAACAGGGTCTAAAACGTGGTGAAAATGGTTTGCGTGTCATTATGATGTGTGAATTACCTTCAAATGCGTTACTAGCTGATGAGTTCTTAGAATATTTTGATGGCTTCTCGATTGGCTCGAATGATTTAACGCAATTAACATTAGGCTTAGATCGTGATTCAGGAATCGTTTCTGAGTTATTTGATGAACGTAATCCAGCAGTTAAAAAATTACTTGCTATGGCTATTTCAGCCGCTAAAGCTAAAGGTAAGTATGTAGGAATCTGTGGTCAAGGACCTTCAGATCATGAAGACTTTGCGGCATGGCTAGTAGAACAAGGAATCGATAGTGTATCGCTTAATCCTGATACAGTATTGAAAACTTGGTTATATTTAGCTGAGCAAAACACTAAATAATTCCTGGGTTATTTCAATTTAAACCGCGATAACTTCGCGGTTTTTTTGTGTATGAACCTCAAACAAGGTAAGGTAACAGCATGTGTTAATTAATGGTATTAATTGAAGTGCATCAACAAGATAATCCAATTCAAATCAATCAGTGGGTATTTTTATTTACTCAATCTACACTGACTAAAGCCGGCTATGATCAACGCATTGACGATTCACTTGAGTCTGTTGAGTTAAATAATTTAACACGCGATATATTGTGGACAATGATCTCATCTTACCCTGAAGTTATTAGTGCTGATGAACTTATTAATGCGCTCAATGACGATACAATCAATCGCAATAAACTGTATCAAACCATCGCAAAATTACGTCGTATTTTTGATGACAAATCTCACGATGCGTTTTATATAGAGACGGTGCCTAGAAAAGGATACCGATGGTTGGCTGAGCCAATACAGCGCCAGATTATACCATTAACGGCCGAAGCTAATGATGAAAGCCAAGAAGATCAAGACCTCGACATAAAAAATGAAGTTCATAGTGGTGTTTTAGAGCAAAATATATTTGATGATCTTGGTTTTATTTCCCATCCTTCTCCCCAAGACCAAGACCAAGACCAAGACCAAGACCAAGACCAAGACCAAGACCAAGACCCTGAAAGTGATAATGTTAAAGACGAAGAAAACTTAAGCACGCCATTACAAACTACTTTATTAAATGATCAAAAAAGCACCTATACCCATAACCAAGGTAGCGGTCAATCATTACCCTGGATTAAAATAGGGCTGGCGATTATCTTGTTTGTTGTATTTGTAGTAATGATTTACCGCGCAGTGATATCAACCAAAGATACGGTCTTTATACCGAGTGATGTACTATATGTTTCATCACTGAAACCGGCTAATGAAGGGGGCAAAATATCTGATATGACCCTCGAGCAAGTTCAATGGTGGATGAATACAAAACTCCAGCACTTACCTGCTGTTAAAGTTATGCCCTATCTAAATGATAATGCAACACCCCGCATAAGTGGTGTTGTCGAATCGGTGGAAAGTGGTTTTAAAATCAACTTAACAATCATTCCGAAGTTAAAAACAGCAAAAACTGAGCAATTGAGTTTGTTGTTATCTGATTCATTAAGTCAAAATTTAGTACAAAATAATGCTTTTAATCAATCGATTACAAATTTAATTACAGGTACTCTAGCTAAGACTTTAGTGAATGATCAATGTAATGTCTCTTCATTTTCACAGCCTCTTTCTTTTTCACAATCAACGACAAAAAAATGTTTAGTAACTCTTAATCTGCATTATAAGCAATTACTGAAAAAGCAGACAACGCCATCAACCGAAACTAATGAGGTTTCAACTGTTGCTCAATTAGAAGCATTAGCACATAGCACTATTGCCTTGTATTCGAACCAAAGTTTAGGGTATGAAATGTTAGCCAGTTATTTTAATATCGCTGAGTTGTTCGAGCAAGAACATGAACAGCTACTTATCGCTATGGCTCTGAATCAAAATTCGCCTTCAATTTTACGTGCTCTTAGTGAGAGTTATCGCCGGTTGGGTGACTTTAATCGAAGTTTGGTCTTAGCCGAAGCGTTGATAGAACGAGGTGTCTTAAAGGAATATGCTACGTATTGGAAAGCTTATGATTTAGTGGCGTTAGGCTTTCTAGAAAAAGCGCAAAAATTAGTTAAAGATAGGAATGTGGAATTAACAACATTTGAGCAAAAAATTTATTTTTTCGGTGTTAACTATAATCAACTTAAAGACTATTTAAACAAAACTGAGGGACAAACCCCACAGAGTATTAGTTATATTGAAGCGTTAATCAGTGATGATGCTTATTGTATTGAGCAATATCCAATGGATGTATGTATCGAACAGGCGACAAGTGAGTTAAATAGCGATTATCGAATACAACAATGGCAAGCAGCGGCACTTTATTTAAAGAGTGGTGACTTTCAACAAGGGTATCGTTTACTGCGTAATGAACCTTGGTTAGAGCAACAGTCGATTAGTTTGGCGAGCGGAGGTGATAGGCTATTTTATTTACCAACTTACGCCAATATATTAATACAAACAGGGAAAGTTAAAGAAGCTAATATACTTTTAAAACGATTTATTGTTTTTATTAAAAACTCAGGTCAGCATCAACTATACGCTTTACCATTAGCAGAAGCTTATGCATTATCGGGACAAACTAATGAAGCGTTAAAACAAATGGCACAATTGTTAGCATCTGGCTGGTTACCCGCACAGAAATATCAAGTTTGGCCACTTAAAGATAATCCCAACTTTGAGTCAATTAATAGGCAATGGCAGTTTCTGAATTTATTAGAGTTGATTGAAAATAGAAGACAATTGATTAGATTACGTGTGCAAGACCTACGAAAAGCACAATAATTAATGCCAAGCGTTGTTTAAATAAAAAAGGTAGGGCGATTGCCCTACCTTTTTTGTCGTTGGCGAGAACTAAAGTACCTGGCAAATTGCTCGGCAAAGTGCATCAATATTATTAGTGGTCATGCCGGCCACACTAATACGACCTGAACCTACAATGTAAACACCGTGATCAACGCGTAAAGTCTCAACTTGCTGTTTGTTTAAACCCGAAAAAGAAAACATACCGCATTGGCGAGTAATAAAAGAGAAATCACCTACAGCGCCATGTTTTGCGAGAGTTTGCACAAATAACGTGCGCATTTGTGCAATACGCTCACGCATTTGCGCAACTTCTTCATGCCATAAGTTAGTTAGATCTGTGTCAGCTAGAATTGTCGCAACAATCGCTGCACCATGTGATGGTGGGTTTGAATAGTTAGCGCGAATTATTGATTTTATTTGACTAAAGGCACTTTGAGCAACGTCAGTTGATTGTGCCACTAATGTTACGGCGCCAACACGCTCGTTGTATAAGCCAAAGTTTTTTGAGAATGAATTAGCGACAATGAATTCATCATTGTGATTTGCAAAAGTACGTAAACCTTGAGCATCTTCTTCTATGCCTACGCCAAAACCTTGATAGGCAAAATCAAATAAACCCAAAACTTGTTGTTTCTTAGAGAGTGCTGCAATTTGTTGCCATTGCTCAAGTGTTGGGTCGATACCTGTAGGGTTATGACAACAGCCATGAAAGAGAACGGCGTCTCCTTTTTTAGCGTCTGACAATGAAGCAAGCATGCCATCGAAATTTAGCGATTGAGTTTTTGCATCATAATATTCATATTCTACGACTTCTAAACCAGCGGCTTTAAAAATATTACCATGATTAGCCCAGGTTGGATTGCTGACCCAAATACGCTTAATACCCAACTGACTTACCATGAAGTCTGCTGCTATACGTAAAGAGCCGGTGCCGCCAGGTGCTTGAGCAGTCATAGCAAGTTTATTGCCCAAAATATGACTGTCGCCGCCAAATAAAAGTTGCTGAACACACTGACCGTAGGCTGCTAATCCTTCAATATTTAAGTATGATTTAGTTTTCTCATTTTCAAGGATGATTTTTTCCGCTTTTTTCACGCAATCTAACACGGGGGTTTCACTTTGGTCGGTTTTATAAATACCGACACCTAAATTAATTTTATCAGTGCGGCTAT
>Ga0209292_1002807_pt1 | contig 19669 bp, 16 predicted proteins | sample GOMGulsemesocosm_2_FD_184634 | JGI IMG/M metagenome (GOLD analysis project Ga0209292, IMG submission 184634) | Methane-oxidizing microbial communities from mesocosms in the Gulf of Mexico - GOM9C Gulf of Mexico (SPAdes) (version 2) | ecosystem: Environmental > Aquatic > Marine > Cold seeps... | reverse complement strand
CGCCGGCACAATTAAAGTTCCAAAACTTGAAGAGCAAACTTAAACAAGCACACTATGCATTACAGAATAATGGGCTGATAAATACTCAGTATTTGTTAGATGAAATTTGTCAGGAAATAACGTTTTAATTAATTCACATAAATAACTCACTAATATATGCTCAAGTTAGTATGTAAAAGCATACAAATCTTAAATTAATACCCTTTATAAAATTGATAATTCCGCCATTAGCGTCAATAATTTTAATAGGAGGTAATATGAAATTTTTGGTGTCTATTTACATTGTATTATTTACTTTTTCTAGCCTTTGTATTGCTAAGGAATATGAAGTTGGCCAAAAGAATAGGGCTTTTACGGTTAAAGAACTCACCATCAAAGTGGGAGATACAGTGAGCTTTCCGAATCAAGATCCTTTCTATCATAATGTATTTAGTTTGTCGGAGACAAGTACATTTGATCTTGGTTCTTATAAACAAGGAAATACAAAAACAATAGTCTTTACTGATGAAGGTACTATTGAAGTTGAATGTGCTATTCACCCAAAAATGCAAATGAAAATCCATGTTAAAAAATAATCATAGGTGTTTAAAATGAATTATTTTAATTTTATCATTTTATTGATTTCATTTTATTGTTTTGACTTATTTGCCGCTTGTGGTCTCTATAAACAAGGCTTAGATTGTGGAGTAAAAGTATATCAAGAAAGATGTGTTTTATGCCATGGACGAACCGGTTTAGGCGATGGCCTGTTAGCATTAGCTATTAAGCATTACCCTGATACAAATCTACTAAAACCTAACCTTGTATTTACCCCAACAAAGAAAAATATAAATAAATCGATACTATATGGCGGTACTTTATCTAAGCTGAGTATTGAGATGCCACCATGGAATGACGAGTTAACTGTGTTAGAAGCAGACTCTGTAACAGAATTAGTTTTTAAGCTTATTACTGATTCAGATAAAACCACTTCATTGTTACGCTCAAGGGTAAGTCATATACAGCCAAGCTTAAAGTTAGGACGAATTATATTTTCTGGACGATGTGTTCTATGTCATGGAAAATATGCCGATGGAAAGGGTAAAATGGCAAAAATAATAAAGAATCCGCCACCGTTTAACTTACTTCAAAGTACAGCCAAAGATACTTATCTTAAAGAGATAATTACAAAAGGAGGTGAAGCAATGAATCGTTCAGCCAGAATGCCTCCTTGGGGCAGTGATTTAAATCAAAGTGAAGTAGATTCTTTAATTATTTACTTAAAAAGTATTCGTATAAAGAATTAAATTTAGAAGATGATATTTGATATGAATAAACATTATAAAACTAATTTAATGACTAGAATAACATTTTTTGTTTTGACTACTATTAACATAAATATAGTTATAGCAAATGAAATCACTTTTGAAGCTGGGCACCATTCATTACAAAACTGGTTACTTCCTGACTGGCCCTCTATGCCTAAAAATAACATATTAAATAAACAGCGTGTAGAACTTGGAAAAATGTTGTTTTTTGACCCGCGGTTAAGCGGAAATGGTACCATTTCTTGTGCAACGTGTCATAACCCTTTACTAGGTTGGTCTGATGGGTTACGCAAAGGTATTGGTATCAATGGTGCACTTTTAGAGCGTGCTACACCATCTATAATAAATGCAGGCTTTAACTATTTACAGATGTGGGATGGCCGAAACAAAAGCCTGGAAGAACAAGCAACTGGACCTATGGATACGACAAGTGAAATGCACACTAATTTTAAATCAACTTTATCCTTTTTAAGTGAAAATAATGGTTACTCGATTGCATTTTCAAACTCTTATCCTGGTGAAGGCATAAATCGAACAACTATCAGTAAAGCTATAGCCTCTTTCGAAAGAACAATTGTTAGTAATAACTCTCCATTTGATAAATGGATTAAAGGAGATAAACAAGCGATAACTAAAGAGCAAATCAGAGGCTTTAAAGTATTTTTAGATTCTGATAAAGGGAATTGTGAAGTTTGTCATAGTGCTCCTAACTTTGTAGATGACGGCTTTCATAATATAGGACTAAAAGGCCATGATTTAGGAAGATACCCACATAAAAAGGTGAAAGTTTTAAAAGGCGCTTTTAAAACACCAACATTAAGAGATATTAGTTTATCCGCACCGTACTTTCATGATGGTTCAGCAATGAATTTATCTGAAGTTGTTGAGCACTATGTTAAAGGAGGTGAAATCGAAAAAGGATTAGATCCTAATATTTTTAAGTTGAGTTTAACGGAACAAGATAAACAAGACCTTGTTGCTTTTATGAAGTCACTTACAACTGAGCGAAAACCATTTCGATTGCCTATATTACCAGTGCAGTAACATTTTATTTATTATTAATATTTGAGGGGAATTCGATAATAAATTGAGTATATTTCTGGGGTTCACTAATACACTTTATTGTACCATTTAGCGTGTGCGTAATTAAATTGTAAATAATGCATAAACCTAAGCCATAACAGCCAGAGCCACGTTTTGTGGTATAAAATGGGTCAAAGACTTTATGAATATTCTCTTGTGAAATTCCAATACCGTTGTCACTATAAATTATTTGAATCATCTCCCTTTCCTTTTTAAGTTCTAAAGTGATTGTTCCTGAGTCTATACAAAAAAAAGCATGGCTAAGGCTGTTTGAAACTAAATGTGAAATCATTAGAGAAAATGTACCTTGCATTGAATTCACCATGATTTTATCTTCACAAATTAACTTTATAAGATGGGAAGTTTTATTAAGTTCTGGCTTCAGGCTTAAAATAATCCCTTTTAAATAGAAGTTCAGATCAAATACAGTTGGTAACTCATTTTTAGGATTAACAGCCACTTCTTTAAAACTACAGATCAAGTTTGCTGCTTTATTTAAATTTGAATTAAGTAAAGTTGCAGTTTCATCTGCATCAATTATATATTTTTCAAAATCTTTTTTTTGTAATACACCAGAACGATACAAGGACGAAAAATAATTAGTTTGATCTTGCCAATGCGTAGCACAAGAAATACATATACCAATTGGTGTATTAATTTCGTGAGCAACACCAGTAACGAGATCTACTAAGGATGACATTTTTTCTGACTCAACTAATTTATTTTTAGTTTGCTTTAACTTATCTAATGTTTGCTGAATTGCATGATTTGAAAACTCAAGTTGCTCAGTTCTTTTCTTTACTTTTATCTCAAGGTTTTGATTAAGTTTCTTTAATTCAAGTTTTGCAGATCTAAGAAAGTTATTAATAATAAAAAGCAAAACGATAGTTGCTATAATAATGAAACCTAAAGTTTGAAGTGTTTGCAAGGTTTGAGTTTCAAATTTCAGGAGTAAATTTGTAATTCTTGATTTATCTTCTTGGATTAATAAATCCAAATTTTTCGCAATATCATTAACTTGAGGTTCAATTTTTTTTATTATTAAAAAGGCTAAATCATCATTATTATTTTTGCCATATTTGATTATCTTCATTCTTTGTGGTTTAAGATCAATAAGGTTTTTAGCTAAATTATCCACTGCATTATTATCAAGTTGCTCTTGCAGATTTTGAATTGCTTCATCTAAAACAGAGTTAGCTTTAATTGATGAAATGGCTGCTGTTCTAATATCGATAGGCTTACTAACCGCAATAAGTTTAATTAATGCAGACTCTAATTGATTGACCGATTTATATGCACTAAAAATAACCCCAGATTGCTTTTGAGATTGGTTAAACTTAATCTGCATGGATTGATTGAGTTTTATCAATGTAAAAGCGGTACTGGTACCAAGTGCAATACAAATAATAAGAAAAAACATGCAAATAATGAAAATTGATTTTGTTAAAGTAAATTGACTCCTTAATTTACTAAACATTTGAGGCATGTATTTCACCTTTATATACTATTAATTGAAATGAATGTGAGATTTCAATGAAGTTAATAAAAATTAATACTATTAGAATAGTAAGCCTTTATTGTTTTATCCAGAAGCAAAATATGGGGGTAATCTGAAGAATATTAAGATGAATATATAAAAAAGCGAGTTAAATATTAACTCGCTTTAAAAGTGATAAATAGTGGTTACTATTTATGCTGGTTGTAACTCTTGCTTTCTAAATAGTGATATGAAATTACTTAAGAAACCAATTAAGAAAATAAAACCTAACATGTACCACAAGGTATAATCTTGATCGACTTCCTTCGCTTCATCTTTCACTTCTTCTAGTTTTTGTCCTGTCACTTGCTCAACCTTTTGCTCTATATTTGGTTTCGCTTGCTCTGGAGTTGGCTGCATATTGGCTAACGCAAGTGCTGCTAATCCAAAACCTGCATTTTGAGTTTGAACATACTCAGTGAACTTTTGATTATCTGTTACTACATCATGTTCATTCGCAATTTCAGTATAGGTTTCTAACATTTTCAGAATAGTTTCTTCATCAGCTTGCCAATAACCTTTACGTACGGCTTCTAACATACGTTCAATAATTTGTGCCAACGCCTCAGCATTGTGCTTGTCAAAAAACTCACGCATTTTCATATCATATTTATCATCAACATAAACTTCGAAAAACTCTTGCCATTGATCGTCACGAACAGCGTCAGGTGTCATAACTTCCCAACCCCACATATTGTTCATACGATCTAAGATAGCGGTTGCACCGGCATAACCAGAATCTTGCATCGCTTCAATCCAACGAGGGTGGAAGTAACGGCTACGCATTTCTTGGTTTAAGAAATCTTTCATCGTTTGCACTTTAACATTATCTTTTCGGCGCAAGTTTGACACATACATTTCTGGGGTTTTACCATCTAAATGCCTCACAGCTAAACCAATACCACCAAAATACTGAAATGGGTCATCGTTGGTTAATAATGCATACAGATTTGTGGAGCGAGAGAATATTACGCCATCAGTTCCTGATAGCACTTGGTTATAAAGCTTAGTATCAGATACATTTTCACTCCAACGACTTTCATCTTTACCAAATGCATAACCCATACGATCTAGATATAAGTTAGCCAGTTTACTATCATCTTCCCAGGTATCAGATGCTAAGCTTGTTGATGCTAATCCTGTTCCATAGTTACCAGTTTCATTTGAGAAAATTCGAATTGAAGATAAATAATCTGCATCTTCTTTGCTTTTACCTTGTTCTATTAAGCTTTGTTTCAGTGTATTTGCATGTCGATAAACAAAGTTATTGTCTTCTTTTAATTTTGCAATTTTATCTATCGCTTCAGCTAACCAAAGGATCACATTCGGAAAGGCATCACGATAAAGACCAGTAGCTGATATTACAACATCAATACGAGGGCGTTTAAGTTCACTGTATGGAATAACTTCTGTACCAGATACATTACCTTGACGGTTCCATTTAGGTCTTAGCCCTAAAGCATGTAAAATTTGTGCTTCTAAAGCACCATGATGTCTCATTGTTTCTAATGACCAAAGAGAAAATGCTAACTTTTCAGGATAACGTCCGTGATTTTCAACGTAATCGGAAATCGTTTGTTCCATTAGTTTTACACCTGCTTCATACGCTTCTTTTGAAGGTACTTTTGCAGGGTTGAAACCAATTAAGTTACGACCTGTAGGTGCCGATTCTGGGTTTCTGATTGGATCACCACCATAACTGACTGGTATATAATTAGCAGATAGGGCACCTAACAAATTTTTAATTTCTGCAATTTCAGCAAAATTTTCCCAGTAAGTTTTAGCCTCAGATAAATAGGGCGTTAATGTATCTGGCAGGTTATTTAATGGTTTATTATTGATGTGAGCATGTAATAATTGAAAACCATCAAGAGCCTGTAATTTTACAACATCACGTTTATCTTTTTTAAATTCTTCAGAGATAGCAATACCTGAACTTATTTCATAATCAGCAGCAAGTTTAGCAAAGTCTTCGCCTAACATTTGGATCATCGTACTGTATAAATGTGCTTCTTCTGGTAATAAACCAAAGATATGAACACCTAAAGGCTGACTTTGTTGCGCTAATTCATTTAAATGATCTTGAATAAGGCTAACATTTTCATCAAAATTTTGAGTCAAATTTTCTTTACTTAACTCAAGGTCTTTTAAAATATTTAATTTAGAAGAAGCAGTTATAATTTCCTGTTTTGTATTTTCTTTTGTTAAACCTTGTTCAAGTGTGACAAAGTTACTGACTAATTCGTTCAGTTTTGCCACTTCTGTATATAGTCCTGCTTTTGCAAAGCCAGGAGTTAAGTGACTGATCATCGTTGCACGACCACGGCGCTTTGCTTGCATAGCTTCGCCCACATTGTCGATAATGTAAGGATAAAATACAGGCAAATTACCAATCGCTAAACTTGGCGCATCGTATACTGATAAACCACGCTCTTTACCCGTTAGCCATTCTTGTGAACCATGCGTACCCAAGTGAATATAAGCATTGGCACCAAATACTTCTCGGGTATATAAATAAATCGCTAAATAACTGTGATTAATGGGGATTTTAGTACTGTGGTATAACGACGAGTGTTCTTTTGCATCTTTACCACGCACTCCTTGTGGCAAAACAATTAGATTTCCTAATTCCATTCTTGGGATCACAAAAGCTTGTTTGCCATTATGATTTTCTATCATACCGTTATCTTCAGGCTTCCCCCAGCGTTCAATAATAGGTTGTGAAACGTCGTTTGGTAATGCATTAAACCAGTCTAAATAAGTTGAAAGTGGTAACCAATCTGCAAGGCCTTGATCAATTAAACCTTTTGTATCTTCATTACGGTAATATGGGCGTAACAATTTACCTGCATTTTCAATTAGCGTTTCAGTTGACTTAGGATTAACTTGATAACCCTGAAGCTTCATTTCTTTAGCAATTTCATTAATTGATGAAGGGACATCTAAAAATGCAGCGCCGATATTTTTCTCACCAGGAGGATAGTTCCATATAAATGTCGCTATTTTTTTATCGGTATTTTTTATATGTGCTAAATTGGCATGATTATATGCACGTTCAACTAATGCTTTTAGTTGTGCTGGCATTACTTTTTTAATACCATTTTCATTTGATGCAATAATAGTGGGATCTGTACTTCCCGTATCTTCAGGCATAACTAAAAAGAAAGGGGTAAGAGATGGAGAGACACCCGCATTGTCTTCTTTAAACGCTTGCGCACTGCCTTCTGTGTAATTAAGAGCATGTATCACAGGTACACCAATTTTTGTGAATTCTGCTTTACGTTTTTCAACAAAGTGTAAGGAACGATAATTAATTAACAAGTCAATTCTTGCATTATTGTTATCATCTAATAATAATTCAGGATAAGTTAAATCTTCATCATTACCTTCAAAAAAAACACCAAATGCTTTAGCGCCTTTCGTTTGTAACTCATTAATAACCGCATCTACAATTTGTTGCTGTTCATAATCGACAACAGATCTATGAATTGCAATTGCAATTACAGGTTTATCATTATTTGGTTTTAGCCAGTTATAAAACTGTGTTTCGTTTGAAGTAACCAAACCATTAAACTCTGGATGATAAAGTCCTACATTTGGAACTATTATTGGTTTTAACGCATCAATAGAACTTAACTCAAATACATCAGTTGCTAAATATTGCATTAAGTTAGCATAGTTAATTCGACCAGCATTATTATAATATTCACCTAATGTTTTCTGATGTAATGCAGATAATCCTTGATTCATATTTGGATTATTTAAATCCCCGAGAGATACAACCGGTACATTTTTGAATTGTTTTAAATGACCTTGATATTTAGCAAACATGTATTTAGATAGGGCAGGGTTAATACCATCTAATAAAATGAGTTGTGCTTTTTGCCAAGCCGCTTTAACTTCTTCTTCTGATTTTCCTTTGGTAGAAAAGTTAACAAGATTAAACGGCTTTTCTTTTGATAGCGATACAAGCAAGTCACCTTTCGCTTTAGCTGCATGACCTGACATCATAAGCAAAACATCTGGTTTTTGTTGAGCTTGTACTAATAAGGAAAACCCCATTAATAGAACTATAACTAAAAAACGCATTAAAGTTTTGCTCCTGTTTTAACTTTTTCATTATCTTCTGGTACATAAACAAAACTACCATCAGCCATTTTATATGCGATGCCGGCACGTGCACCTTCTCCAGAGCCGATAGTGTCATTTGCTTTATACTGTTTAATCTCTTTACCTTCTTTAACAATAATTTCCATATTAGGTTGACCTGCATTTTTTACGACTGTGACATTTTCAGCAGAGAAGGTACTTAAAGGGTTTTGCGCTAAGGCAATTAATAAAGCTGCAATAATGACTAAAAATACATCAACTAAATTTACGGCACTCACAATGGGGTTTAGTTCTTCATCTTCATCTAAAAAACGCATTATTTATTCGCCTTTAATTTTTCGAATATTAATAATTTCTTGGGCAAACCAACGTTTTTTTACTGAAGCAGGCCAAAAAGTGATAGTTGATATAACAAGGCCCCAAATTACAGCAGCAAAAGCGATAATCAAGTTCTCACTTATTCCTTGAATATTGCCATCGGCTAATGATTTTAGCGCCGGTCCCATAGGGATCATAGTGGCAATCAAACCTAACATAGGCGCTACTCGAGTAACGATACGAAGAGTTTCTAGCTTTTTAAGCGCATAGACTTCAATTTCATCTTCAGAAGCCGTTGGGTTTTTAACAAAATAATTATGGATTGGAAAACCAATAAAGTGCTGTTTATTTTTAGATTCAATATTTCTAAAGTAATTTAAATAATTCTTTTTACGAATTAAATACTGGGATAAAAATCGACCTAGGGTATAAATTGCATATATAAAAAGTACAAGGATGGCGATTAAAACGGGTGCCATAAGAATTTCTGACACATTGGCCATCAAGGTTTCTACTATTTGAATATTCACTTTGCTACATCTCTTATTTGAAGTGGCTGAAATTGTAATGATTTTACAAAATATATCAATAGAACGAATGATAATAATTACTGTTCGCGTTGATTTTTGCGTTTATTTTAGTGTTATTCATGCAAATAAATAGTCAAAATGACAAAATAAGTAACAATTACCTAAAGTGAGAGCATAAAGTATGTTTAAACCAAGCCTTGCCCTTGTATCTATCGCAGTAACATCTGCATTACTACCAACGGTAGTCTTACGCACAGGAAAAACAAATAGAAAATAAAGGTGCATTTGAAACAATCGTGGTAAGTGGTACCCGTACACAAAAGCAATTAAAAGATGTTGCAGGTAGTATTTCTGTAATTACTAGCGATGATATTGAAAATCAAGTAATTGATGATATGAATCAATTATTTAAATATGATCCAAGCGTACAGGTAACCGGTTCTGCCGGTGGTGCACAAAACTTTGTTGTGCGTGGAATGGGCGGTGATCGTATTTTAATGATCAAAGATGGTATTCGTATGAATGAAGGTTATGGTGCAGATGGTCTAAATGATATTGTTGGACGTGGTTTTATTGATACTGACACACTAAAGCAAGTTGAAGTTGCTAAAGGTGCATCATCATCTCTTTATGGTTCAGATGCGCTAGGTGGTATAGTCGTTTTTACAACTAAAGATGCTAGTGACTATTTATCTGAAGGTGAAACATTTGCTAGTAATATCCGTATCGGTGGTAATACAAATGGTAGCCAAAATAATATAGCGACTACATTTGCTTATCAAGCAGATAAATTTGAACATGTATTAAACATTACTTTAAGAAATGGTGAAGAACAGCAGAATTTTAATGACTCTAAACCAGAGTTAGATATTAGATCAAAAAGCGTTTTTTATAAAAGTAAATACAATATTAATGTCCAAGATTATTTTGCCTTTAGTGCTGATCTCTGGCAACAAGATGTTAATGGTGATTTAGCTGAAGGGCTATTGGGAAGTTTCAGAGGGTTAGAAGGTTATGATATTACTAAAGAAAGTAATGTTAGTGAAAGAAATAACCGTTCATTCCAATTACAGTATCATAGTGAAACTCAAACACAGTTTTATGACCTTATAAACATTTCTATATACAATAATTTTACTAAGCAAAAAGATTTTGAATACGGCCAGATAGATATTGATGCTAATTTTGGCTATCCATTAGTTGAAATCCGAGATATGTGGAAAAACTCAGTATATCAACAAAAAACTTTTGGTTTTTTATCTAATGCGAGTTTAGAGATAAATGATTCACATACTTTAGGTTATGGTTTGGATATTGAACAATCAGAATCTTTGCGCACTGAACTCAAGTTATATTCGGTAGAAGGAGTGCCTAAAGATGGCTACCCAATTTCATTAGACAAATTCCCTAAAACGAAAATAAATAGAGCAGGAATATTTATTAATGACGAAATGTCTTTAATGAATGGTGACTTAGTTGTCACTCCTGGTGTACGTTATGATACATATAAAATGGATCCAATTAATGTAGTGAAAGAAGATGGCGAAAGTTATAAAAGTTATGATGAAAATAACTTATCTTTTAATATCGGATCACTTTTTAACATTTCAGATACTATGTCAGTATTTGCTCAATATGGGCAAGGCTTTAAAGTACCAGCTTATGATTTAGCATATATTGACCATGATAATTCTATGTATGGATATAAAATAGTACCAGCCGAAGATGATTTATCTCCTGAAAAAAGTGATAGCTATGAATTGGGATTAAGAGGCCATGCTGGTGACTTTATTCTAAATGGCGCTATATTTTATGATGAATTTGAAGACTTTCTAGCAACACAATTAATTGATATTGAAACAAGTAATAATCCTCATTCTGGAAATACCAGTGAGGTCTTAGTATATCAATATCAAAATATCGATGCTGTAACGATTAAAGGAATTGAGTTAGGGGTTAATTACCTTTTTGATGACAATATTGCTTTATTTGTAAATGCGACTTATCAAGATGGTAAAGATGAAAAAACAGATGATTACATTCAGAGTATTAGCCCATTATCAGGTAATATAGGAGTGAGTTACGACAGTGATTACTGGTCAACTGAACTTATTGCAAATTGGGCTGATAGTATGACAAAAGTTAATGAAGGGGAAAGCGAGGTAGCGGGTTATACTTCTTTAGATTGGTATGTTAATTATCAGTTAAGTGATCAAGTTCGTGTTAACTTTGCGATAAATAATCTATTAGATAAAGAGTTTGTTCGTTTTTCAAAAGTATCCGGACATACAACTGAAGATGAACTTTCTCAATTTACAGAAGCTGGTCGAACATTTTCGGCGAATATGCGCTTTACTTTTTAAGTACTACAACTGACTTTTAGCATAAAAGTTTTAATGGCGGCAATATTGTCGTCATTTCTATTTTTTAAATTTTTCACTATCTAATTTAATGAGATTCATTTGAGAATTGATGGACTCTAAAGACTCTAGTGTTTTGTTAACTGAAACAATGACGTTATCTGTAGTGCTTGTAATAAGCGCTTCTTGATCGTCTTCTAACCCCATAAAAGGAATGTTTTTTTCTAACGTTTCATGAAGTAATTCAAGTGCACTATTAACCTCAATTTTAACTGTCTCTATATTATCTACAACATTATGTGTAATGTTATGAATATTGGATACAAGACTTTGTATTTCATCTTTACTTTTTGCACTTTCTTTATAATATAAGGTTTTTAATGCATTGTTAGCGCCACTTAATGCAATCGGAATAATATCAGTTAAACGGCCATACTTATTTTCATCTTCAATAGGCATATTTTTAACGAGTACATTAATATGACTAAAGTTAAATTGGATTCTATTATCAAATTTATATATGCGACCTGAATTTTGTAATAGTTCAATGACTTCTTTTTCTAAAGGTGAAATACATGTTTGATGAGAGGTAAAAATAAATTCATCACACTCTTTAACACGTTGGCAAATAGCTAAATCAAATATTTTAGAGAAACTGAGTGTTGCATCCATAATTGATTGGGCATTATCTAATTCAAAAAGTTGTTCTAAATATTGCGCAACAAAACCCATTTCTGAGCTACTTGTCATCGCTTCAAATGCAACACTTTGTGCACCATCAAGCTCATGCTTTAAAGAGATTAATTTATTATGATAATCTATCGTTTTAGCTATTTTTAATAATAATTCTTCTTCTTTAAAAGGCTTAACAATATAGTCTTCTCCACCCGCTTTAAAGCCAGACATACGTTCTTCAGGTGTGCCTCTAGCTGATACAAAAATAACTGTGATATCACACAAGTTTGGATCGTCTTTTATTTTCTCACATACTTGATAACCATCTATTCCGGGCATACTCACATCGAGTAATATAATATCCGGTATGTATGTTTTTAACTTATCTAAACATTCCAAACCATTTGTTGCATATTCAATATTTGAATAAAGATCATCTAGATACTCATGCATAATCGTGATATTTAGAGGTTCATCATCAACCACTAATAATTTAGTTATTTGGTTTTTCATCTTTCACACCAATCTGGTTTATGTGTAGGAATAAAAAATGTGAATATAGCACCTACATCCAAGTTGTTTTTTGCGCATATATCGCCACGATGCAACAATAAAATTTCTTTGCAAATAGATAAGCCGAGTCCCGTTCCTCCGGCACCCGTTTTTGTTGTAGTAGATTGTGAAAATTTATCAAATATCATTTCCAATTCAGTCTCAGGAATACCAACACCAAGATCTACTACAAAAATATTAAGTACTTCTATTTTTCTATCTAGGTCTCTTTTTCCAATTTTTTCAAAACTTATATAAGTACCAACATCAATAAAACTGCCTATTGGGCTAAATTTTATTGCATTTGATAGTAAATTTATAAGTACCTGTAAAATTAAAGTATAGTCAAACCAAGCGTCTACATTGGTATCATTTTTAAGATTTATAGTAATATTTTTGTCTGCCGCGAGCATATTTAATTCATCAACACCTTGTTTTAATAATTTTGTTATTCCTTGCTCTTGAGGGTTAAAGTTTGATTGCCCACTTTCAAGTTTTGCCATATCAAGTAAGTTATTGAGTAAGGCTAATAACCTTTCACCACTGAGTTCTATACTGGATGCAAATTCATGAATTTTTTTTTGTATTTGGCTATCTGAAATTAAATTACATTTTTTTAAAATTAAATGCGAAAATGAAATCATCGCATGCATTGGAGTTCTTAATTCATGAGACATATTAGCTAAAAATTCTGATTTTGTTGCATTTGCACGTTCCGCTTCATCTTTTGCAAAAGTAAGATCTTTTGTTCTTTGAAGTACTTCAGCTTCTAAAATATCACTTTTTTCTTCTAGAAATGCTTGCCTATGCCTTAATGAACTAATATCAGAAAGACAAACAACATATTTGCTTTCGTTTAAGATCTTAAACTTAGAATATTTACAGTTTAAAACTAAAGAATTACCTAATTGATGGGTGTAATTGACTTCAAACTCACCTTGTTCATCTGTAAACACTTTAATCACATTTTCAATGGGTAATAATTGGCTAATATTTAAGTTAATTAAGTCATCTGAATGTCTATTAAAATAAGTAAAGCAAATTTCATTTAAATATTCTATTTTACCGCTTTCGCTCAATAATAAAATAGCTTCATTAATACCACTAAAAATAGACGTGAGTTTAAGTGTCTGTTGATTTAGCTCATGATTTTTAAGTGATAATTCTTCAATTAGCGCTTCATTATCAAGTTCAATCTGAATTAATTCAATTACTTTATCTAATGCCAAATAAAAATTTGTTGTATTAAAAGGTTTTTCTACAAAAGCATCGATTTGTGCATGAATAGCATTTAATAAAGTTTCTTTATCGCCAAAACTAGTTACTAAAATAGTTCTTAATTTAATATCTTTATCTTTACACATGCCTACTAATTCAAGACCGTTAATGACAGGCATATTGAAGTCAGTTATTAAAATTAGAGGAGGGGTTTTATTTATAAATTCAAATGCCTGTTGAGGAAATTCAAAGCCTTTAACAAACAAACCTCTTAGTTTTAATAAATGCACAATTAAAGAACGAACAGACTTAGAGTCTTCAACAACAACAACAGAAATTTGATCTTTAACATCTTCGGAATTAGGAACCATGTATGATACTCTGCAAAAAATAAAGTCAATTATTTTGTACGATTTTTAGAACAGGAAATGCTTAGGTCTCAATATGAAGGTAGTTTATAAAACTGTATTATAGAAATTAATATATATTTACTTACTTTATAAAACTGTGTTCTCCAAAGATTTCAATATAATATTGGTTAAGCTTTTGGATGTCTGAAGGTAATAACCAACGGGAATGAGCCTGATAAAACTCATTACTTGAATACGCTTTAAACAATAACTTATTAATATCAGAAATGACTTGTTTTCCTAGTTTACTTTTTGAACAGGTAAAGTGACCTAAAATATATGGTTCAGTTCCTGATATATGATAGCTTTCTAATTGTTGCGCCTTTGGCGTCAATATATTTATTTCAGTAGGGTAATAAAGAATAAAATCAACACGCTTTTTAAATAGCATTTCATTAATAGCAATGATCCGTCGACCCCCACCACGGTTATATAATGATTTTGGGTTGAGATGGGCAATTTGATCATCTAAAAATAAGCCATAAGAAACAGCATCGGCAATCGCTAAAGTTTTATCTTGGTAATGTGAAAATAAAGCGTATAGAGATTTAATATCACCATTTTCATTAAAAATACTCGATGAGAGAGGTTTGTCATTTGCTAAACGGTAAATCTTATGACTTAGGTATATGTTTTGCGGAGTAGAGTAAATTGAATAAGTTTCTCTTTCTTTGGTTTTGATGCGACTGGCAGCACAGGCATTATTTTTATTTTTGAGTTCCGCATCTATTCGTTTCATAGATACTCTTTGAAGTTCAATATTATATTTTTTTAGTCCAGATAGAACTAAATCTTCGGTAAAAGTCGAAGTTGAAGTATCAGCAGCAAATGGGGTGCCTATCGTTAAATTCTCTTTGCTATCTTCTATTAACCATATCAGGTTTACCTTTTCTTTTGCTCGTAAAGAGTTGATAAACAAAAAATTTGTAAATACTAACACAGCAAAAATATATTTGTACAAAAGTAGGACCTTTTAGTAAGTATATATTTGATCTTAGTTCATATTAAGATTATTCAATCCTAAAAATACTAAGGGAATTACCTTTACCCGCAGTTACCAATAAATACTTACCATCAAAAGAAACATTAACTGATGACGCCCCTAATAATGTATTTTTTTTCATTTCTTTATTAGTCATAGCACTTTTAAATTTAAGCGTACCGTCATTATTCTTTGAAAATATGGCAATAGCATTATCAGTTTCAGAGGCTACAAATATAGTTTGATTATCAGGACTTAGTGTAATGCTCCCTGCACCAGCTAATACATCTTGCCCAACATGAGTGATCGATTGCAAAAAATCAAACTGACCATTATCGTTTTGATTAAAAACAACAATGGAACCATTAGAACATGCAACATATAAAAATAATCCATCACTTGAAATTGTCATACTTTGCGGTTGTTCAAGATCCTTAATACCATCTGAATTATTTATAAGTCGTTGTGATAAATTAAACTTGAGTTCATCTTGTTTATAAAATACATTAATTGCATTCTCATTATAACCTGCAACAAATAATTTTGAATTATTGGGTGAAATTAAAACATCCACAGCGCCTTCTAAATCGTAATTTATATTATCTGTATCACGAATAGCATGAGAGAAAATTGGAAAGCCATCTTTATTAATATTAAAAATACTGACAGCATTACTCACTGAGCTTGCAATATATAACTGATCCGAAGCCGCATTTATTTCTATGTCATATGCACCTAATAATGAAAGTTTTTGTAACGAAGATACAATAGGTTTACCTTTATACTCCCACCACTTTATTTTATCAGAATATGCATGTTGAAAATGAAATTTACCATCAACTTCTTTTTTAAATATTACCAAGGCACTGTCATAAAAACTAATAACGTATGCAAAAAGTCCATCGTTTGAAATAACGACTTTATTAGCGCCTCTTAATCCTGTGATATTTTCATCATTTTTAAAAACTTGAGATAAAGAAAGGTTAAAATCATTTGAGACATCAAATATAGCCAATGAATCATCATCTGAACTGACAACAAATAATTGAGAACCTGTATTATTTAGTTTTGCAACTCTTGGATTATCGAGTCCATCAATACCATTAATATCATCTTGTAATAATTGTAATTGTGTCAAATTCTGAAATTGAGATGTGTGAGCACAGCCTATTAGGCTCAATATGAATAAAGTTGCACAGCAAGAAACGAGCGTTTTTTTATGGAACATGCTTTTCTCATGATAATGTCGTAGTTTTATTTTAATCTTTAACTGAATATTTTTCCTCATTTTTATATCTATATTGTACAAAAATTTGTTTATATGGATATGATTTGATCATTTCTATGAAAAAGGGGATTAAACAATCGTAATTTAATCCCTAAAGTCGATTTATTCTAATCCAGCTTCAAATGTTAAGAAAATCGCATTCACCATTTTGTCTGCCAATTTATTATCATTAAGTGCTTTTTCATAAGTCGCATGTAATAAATAACGGCCCGCTTTTGGTGGGGTGAATTTGATTATTCCTTGGCTATTTGAGGATACTTCAATCGCTTCTATCTGATTACGGTATAAAGTTCCTTCTCTTACAATAGATACTTCAACATCCTTAACCGCATTCCCTTTAAATATCATTTTAAACTCAGTTTCATTATTTTCAATGATATCAGCTGGGTGAGTGATAGGTAATAGCTCTAAATATTCACCGGTAGGCTTAAATGCCTCTTTATTTGGCTTATTCAAAGTTACGTATGTTTCAACGCGAGAGATATAGAGAGCCCCTTGTAAATCATAAGCCCCTTTAGGCATCATTGTTTTTGTGGCCGATTTATCCACACGGGTATGAATTTCTTTTTCTGATCCTTTTACTTTATATTTTGAGTAATACTTAGCTGACACTTCTTTTTGGAAACGATAAGTACCAGGTTGTGTTAATTGATAATCAAATACTGATTTTCGACCTCCACGATAGCTAGATGAAGGATATTCTTTTTTTCCTTGTGGTGTGATTATCTCTATATCTTCAGATCCAAAAGGTTTATCAAATACAAAAACTTGATTACCCGCTGTGACATCAGATGTGATCCAAACACCTTTTTCCCCCTCTGCTGATGTATTAAACTCATTTGGTAAAATCCAACGATCATGTGCAGAAACATTATGAGCTAATAAAGAAACGACTAGCATTGAAGATGCCAGAGCAAATATCTGTTTGGTATTCATGTGTATTCCTATTTGTAATGTTTATAAATTATTTATTGAATTTAATTTTTATTGGACCAGTTTCAGCTGTAGGCTTAAGCGTTGTTTTAAAGTCACTATTTAGTGAGAAACTATGCTTTAAAATATTTCTACCACCGTGCTCCCTTACAACTTCTATAAAAACTTTGTAATCTTCATTATTCACTTTTATATGTTGCTCATTTGTTAGATCCCAAGACAATGAATATTCGCCCGCGGGCCGAGTGGCTGATGAAATACCATCAACCCATTGTGCGTCAGTACGTCCGATTTTACGCCACCAACGGCGAATATCTTTTAGCCATTTTTGACCTTTAGGTTCACTCCAAAGGGCCAGTGTTTTAACATGTTTCCCTTTATTATTTTCAATCCATACAGCTGTATATGGACGATGATATTGCCCTGAGGTTATCTCTGGCAATGTAAGTGAAATAGAAAAGTTAGACTCTGCATAAACAGGTAACGCGGAGCAAAATAATAATGCACAAGCAAGTGATGTGTTTTTCTTCATTTTAATCTCTACTAAATTTATGGTACTAAAGTGATATAAACTAGAACGCAGCCGGAGCTAACAAGTGACATATAAAGCACTGACTTTTTTAATTTTCGTGTTTGGGGTATTAGCAAATAGGCACCAGTAAGAGAGAATAAAATGATCAAAACTGAGCTGATATCTAAAATAAGACGCCATGCAAGACCTGAGTTTCTTCCTTTATGCAAATCATTTAATACTGCAATCAAACCATAATTTTGTGTTTCAACTATGGCTATATTGTCAAAAAGATCCAAAGTAATATTTTGATAGGTACCAGGGCCTTTATGTACCACTATGACTTCATCTTCACCAAATTCAATCTGGTTATAATTGACACCCCACTGACTTTTTAACCAATGACCACTTGCTTGCTGCCAGTTTGTATCTTGTGGTTCACTTGGAATAAGATAATCGGGCATCGGAAATTCAATTAAATTACTATTATTTGGATTACTATCGAACCATTGAGGGTGGTTTAATGTAATGCCGGTAAATGCAAAAAACAGCATGAATAAAAGTAAGGCCATAGAGACATAGATATGAATTGTTCTAGCTATATTTAGGGATTTTTTATTGACACGTTTTTTTGATTTTAAATTCACTGAACTATATATCGCTTTAATACAAACAACTTGACGCTGTTGATAATGAGAGTGATTCTTATTATATTTCAATTCTAAATTTAAATATAGCTATAAGCGTAACTAACATGTCATTTATAATAGGGTATCCATTAATGTTCAGTTAAGTTCATCTATTTCAACTAAGAAATAGCAAGTTATGATACGAATAAAAAAACAAACCGAGTTTCTCGGACTCATACGAATATAACCCATACAAAAGCAAATCAGTTGAGAGCTCAGATATATGGCGAGGCTTTTGCTCAGATTAATGATTGGTTATAAATTTTAGATATAAACAAACAACTTGTATCAGCCAATGCATCTTTGTTAAAAAGTTTTGTATAAATTCAAACAATAATCTAAATAAATTACTTAATAAATTTATTAAATCGTTACAAACTGGTGCTTACAATAAATATAATGCTATTTTTGATTCAATTGAAATTGGTGGTAAATTTACTTCTGCCGGTGAACTCACTCATCTTGCAATGGAAATAAATAAAATATTATCTAAACCCATGATATTCATATTTCAGCAATGATCCATGGGAAGCAAGCTGGAAAAAATGGATTTAGGTTTTTTACCGATGAAATGAATCATAAAGCAAAAAAGCGTATGTGGTGTTGAATTATTACTCCGATGGCCAACTTAAAATGGAATGATATCACCAGGGATATTCATTCCTATTGCTGAAGAGATTTCTCTAATCACGTAAATAACTGAACAAGCATTAACCCGAGCTTTAGAGGCGTTTTCACAATTTTTAAAGTTAAATCCAAAGTTTTGTATGTGATATTGGCTGTAATACAGTTAATGAGTCGATAATCAAAACTATTTTAACTTTGGCAAAAAATTTAGGAATATATTGTGTAGCCGAAGGAGTAGAAACACGTGAGCAAATACACTTTTTAACTAAACAAGGTTGTAATAATTTTCAGGGATATTATTTTGCAAAACCACAATCAAATGATGATTTAATTGAATCAGGTAATATCGCAAATTTATTTGAAAAAATTAGACAGGTTTAAGACATATTTAGTCTGAGATAATTTTGTAAATATTAATGCAAAAATAGCAAACAACACCAGAAGAATATTAAAAGATAAAGACATAAACTTTGAATTAGATAAATAATTTATCAACGTAAAACTGTTATTCTTTGTTAAAAGATCTAGCCAAGTTCCAA
>Ga0209292_1002804_pt1 | contig 19680 bp, 16 predicted proteins | sample GOMGulsemesocosm_2_FD_184634 | JGI IMG/M metagenome (GOLD analysis project Ga0209292, IMG submission 184634) | Methane-oxidizing microbial communities from mesocosms in the Gulf of Mexico - GOM9C Gulf of Mexico (SPAdes) (version 2) | ecosystem: Environmental > Aquatic > Marine > Cold seeps... | reverse complement strand
TGCAGGAGCTGGTTGAAAAAGGCTGCCAATTAGCTATCGATGACTTTGGCAGTGGTCACTCTAATTTCTTAAGAGTTCTGACTTTATCTGCTCATTACATTAAGTTAGATAAGTCGTTTATTCAGGCTAGCATTAAAGGGAGTGATTGGGCTGAACAACTAAAAAAAATGGTGGCTTTTTTCCATAGTTTAGAAAAAGAAGTGATTGTTGAGGGGGTTGAATCACAGCAGCATTATAAGCTAACTCAAGAAATAAACGCTGATTATGCACAAGGTTTCTATTTTGGCTACCCTGAGCCTATTTAGTGAATGCTCTTATTGTAAAGAGATAAACCCTTTAGGTTGAAATCACTTGATTTTTAACCCAAAGGGTTTCTAAATAGTTTAGTAACTCTTTGGGTTAATGAATATTAAAACAATGCTCATTCTGAGTTCAGGTTAAGTAGTTTGTCGAGAGAAGTTAAAGTATAACCTCAAGTCTAATTGTCGGTAACCAGGCATTTACTTTTACCCCATTCTTTAGAGTTTCTATCCATTGTAATGAAGAGGTAATAAATACTTTTTCGTTCACGGATGTTCGATAATATGTCTCAACACCATGTTTTATAAATCCGCTATTTATTGCCTTTTTACTTTCACCATGTCGACTTATATTATAACCCAATCCAAAGCTTCCATTTTGAAGGCCTTTATGAAAAGCAATAGCAACAAATTCATCGATATTACTTTTATCTTCATAGTTATCGTCATTATTAATATATGGACTACTCAGCAAATGACCATAACGAAAGTTCAACTCTCCTACCTGGAGTGAGACATCTATACTAGTGTAAATACCAGTTTGGTGATCTTGTTCTTCTGTATTAGTGTTTTGCCATAATCCAAAATCGGCTTGGTAATTACTTCCCTGAGAGACTAGCTCCATCGCACTAAAGGTGCCTTTATTTGTTGAAGTTATTGATAATAAATCTTGGTAGTTTCCATTGTTCTCGTCAATACCTGCACCACTACTCAAAAGTAATCGGTATCCAAAATTACCAAAGGCTCTCAAGTTTTGAATTTGGGTAGAAATAGCGTAATCAGGAAACATTATCGTTTGGTTATTAAGAAGGCCTGCAGATAAAAACTGAGTGACTTCATCGTTAGCTATCTTGCTCCTATCCATTAAGGCGGAAACTTCAGCTAAGCCCAGTTGCCAATTTAAACCTTCTTCTTGCTGCCTATAGATTAATAATTCCGATATTTGAGTGCGTTTCGTGGTAGTGCCGGCATCCGAATTAACCTCAGGAAATGTATCGCTAATGTCAGAACTTTCAACCTTGCTACTGTGCTCTAACATCATAACAAATCCTAGGTCATTCACTTGGTAATCAAGTGCAATATTTATGGAATATAAGGTTTCAGGGCTAATACTATTTTGATCAATTATTTGATGCGTAGCAGTTAAATTAGTTTCAATGTCTAAGCTTGGAGAAATTAATTCTGATTTATCATTAAGCATGTTTTTAGTAATGTTTTTCTCTACTGCTAAGGCTGAAAACCCCTGTAAATATAAAATAAAAAAGGGTATTGAAGTGAGCCGTGTATATAGCATGTTGGTGATCCTTATTAATATAATAAAGAACAACTATGTGTTATTTACAGGTAACTCACTTGGTGATTACTATGAGGATATGCTTCAAAGTCTGTATATTTATTGAATGAGTGAAATAAACAATAGTTATGAACACTTTAATTACAGCCTGAGGCTGTAATTAAAGCATGTTTCTAGTAGCCACTTCTTTTAACTTGTCTATCATCACTTTTTGATTCAAATTATCGACGAAGGCGATTTGATTTGAAGAAAATACATTATGTTTCGTATCTAGTGTAAATAGCCGTACTCGACCTGTACTGCCCCAAAATGTATTAATTAAGGACTGATCTTCACTGGGAAAGGTCAATAGTTCAGTAGAACGATAATGAATAATATTAGTTGATGAAGGCTGTAATTCAGCTCTCTGCCTGTAGTTATTCATTAATAGTCGAATATCAACATAATTGTCATCACTTATTTGCACCCGCATTAATGCCATTGGGCGTAATGATGTACTAACTCGACCACTATTTGAAGCAACGACTTCCACTTTAAAAAAAGTGTTTTTACTAATCTGCTCTTCTCTAAGTTTGTCTAATTGTGTTTCTATACTACGAATATTATCCCTTAATACTTCTAACAGCTTATCATTACTGGTGATGACATCTGTTATGTCTTCTTTCACATCTTTTAGTAGATATTCTAAAGAATCAAGCTTTATTTGAGGGCCGCTTCCTTCAATGAATTTCATTTGCGAATAGCTCCGAGTAATCTTAAGTACTTGCTCCTCATAATAGACAGCTTCAGCATCATCAATATAGTTACTTAAATCCCACTGTTTAAGCTCACTAACGCGAAATTCGGTTAACAAAAATTGAATGTTATTGGAGTCTAAATAACTATCGATTCGCAGAATATTCTCCTGTAAATTAGCTTTGGTGATTGAAATGTTTTTAAGGTCTTGTTTGGCTTTATCATAAGCTTGGTTCAAAGTTTCCATGGTAAATATCGGATAATCTATTCTATCTCCACGTTCACCTAGCGCATTATATTCATACAAAAACTCATCAGAAATATAAGGTTCTAACAAAACGAGTTCATCCGTCTCAAGGGGGACCTTAAAGGATGGTGACTTTATCCGGCTAATAGACGCTATTTCAATAAGTACATCAGATGTTTCAACAAAATATATCTGCCAAATAGGGATGGCTGCAGCAGAAATTGTACCTACAATTCCGAGTAGTAAATTTTTGCCATTACTTATTAATTTTTGAAATATTCCAGAATTATCAGGTTCCGATGAATTTACTTTTTTAGTATCGTTAATTACCTTTTTTAAATCTTCTGCGTTTTCATTTACTCCTAAATTTTTAGAATCTACTTCAGCTTTATTATTTTGTGATTTTTGCTCTCTTTGTTTGTTAGTTGAACTCATTGCTTTACCTTTACAGTAGTCAAATTAGATATTTTCATTGTGATAATGAGTCTAAGAATAATAAACAGCGAGATCTTGGCTTATTTTAGGGAGAATACAGACTTCTGTGTGATACAAGCATTGTTTGTATTATTACTGGTAGAGAAAGTGGTAGGTAAAATGACTAAAAGTAGATTGACTGAGTATGAGGTGTAGAAAAATAAACCTTCTAGGATTTACTGAAAGTAATAAAATATTATTTTTAATAAATTTCAGGCTAAGCGCTACCTTTATACCAACTGTGATTGTGGAATGAGCACATTTGATAAGAGAAGCTTTAGAGCCTGCAAAATTGGCGTACTGCCGTCTAAAGTGTTGAATCGTATTAAACCATGAATCAACTTCAATATTTAAAGCCACTAAAATTTTTGGTGTATCCTTTAAAACCGAACCTCGCTTATTAGGCTCGATTAACCGACTACTAAAATCTGCCAATTCTAAATAATCAAAAAGTGTAAAAGGAATTGTATTTTCATCTGCTGAGCAACCAAACTTTAATAGTGAATTTGGTTGTTGTAATACGGTAAACTCAGGTTTTTTATTAGGTTTACTATTTTTAGAATGATACTGTTTTTGATATAACTGTTTTTGAAACGACTGATATTGCTTTATTCGCTCTTGAATTGATGTGAAATCACTGTCTAACAGTGAGTTAGCCATTTTCGCTCTGATAGGATTTAAATCAACATACATCATGCAACTTAGAATGGCAGTCTCATCTAGCAAGGCCTGTGATTTAAAGCGACCTTCCCAAAACCGGCCTGTGCAATTATCTTCGCTATTGGCTTTTCTGGCTACAAATTCGTTAAGGTTTCGCATAAACCAGCTAATATCATATAAACGACTACGCCACTCATTTACTATTTCATTAATACGAAATAGACAACCCGAATCAAGCTTTTCTCCTGCTCTATAACGGTCAACCAATACACAACCATGATATAGCTGGTACCAACGCTCAATGACTTCATGATTTGATAAATTTAACGCTTCGTCACGATTAACTTTTAAAACAAGATGATAATGATTAGACATAATCGCATATGCTGCGATATCGATTGAAAAAATAGTAGAAAGGTATTTTATTCTATCAACTAACCAAGTGCGTCGGTGGTCAAAGTTATTACCTGAGTATTTATCATCACCACATAAGTAACTTCTGCGAATACAGCGATTAATGCAGTGATAATATGGTGTTGCATCTAAATCGATTAAAGACTTTCGAGCTCTAGCCATTACTCACTCCAAATGAAAATGAACTAACTATTAAAGCTTAGTTCATTACCGTTTAGATGGCTAAATTTGATGGGTGTCTTATTTTGTCTTTTGATTACCTGAGTATTTATCATCACCACATAAGTAACTTCTGCGAATGCAGCGATTAATGCAGTGATAATATGGTGTTGCATCTAAATCGATTAAAGACTTTCGAGCTCTAGCCATTACTCACTCCAAAAGAAAATGAACTAACTATTAAAGCTTAGTTCATTACCGTTTAGATGGCTAAATTTTATGGGTGTCTTATTTTTTATTATTTTTTTAAATTTAATAAAAACAATAAAAAATCATCTTTTTCATAAAATGCTGTACCTGTTTAGTTGTAATTGGGAATCATTGCTATTATCATCCACTCCGCTTTCTAATACATTTTATGTATTTTCACTGATGTTAGAAATGGAAGGCAAAGTTGTAAAATAATAGTAATTTATAATGTTAAATGGAAAAGGAATTAACATGTTCAAAAAGCGTAATCTCATTGGTGCAGTGGTTTTAACCGTGCTTTCTCATCAAGCCACGGCCGCAAGTTACACTAAACCACATGGATTTAAAGCAGGACCAAAAGCGCAGCATTTTAAAATTGATCAAGAATTTACTAACAATAATTTTTTAAATGGTCAGTTTTTTATTGAAGCTTTATATATGGATGATCATTCTAAAAGATCTCCGGAAGATGACAGGTGGGGAACGAAAGGCTTTATCAATAGCAAAGCGGATTTATATATTGGAAAGGAGAAAAACACACACCTTCTATATGATGTACGTGCTTTATTTTTATTAGGTGGCTATTCATTAAAAGCCATGCCTTTTACAGATAAAGCTTTAAGGGATGTACGCCAAAAATGGGAACTAAGAATCGAGAAAGCAGAACATGATGTTTCTATTAGTTTAGGTGGAGACAATATATACACTTCTAGCTCTGAGCATCGTTATAAGCAACCAAGAGTGAGATATGATACAAGTGCATTAAGAGTGTTTCTTGATGATTATGATATGATCTTAGGTTATAAGGATGAAATCTTTTTTGGTACTTTGCAAGATGTAATTGATGAAGCAATTATTAATGATAGAAAACAAATCTTTAATATGGTGAATCTAACAAGTATGAAAAAATATACTAAAGAAACCATCAGACGCTTAGTCAATAATCCTCGACATGCATTTCCAGGTGCAAAAACGCGTTTGAATACATTTTTAGCTGCTGTTGATAGAATAACTTTAGTTGGAACAGCAAAAGAGTTTCTTTTTTTTGAAGAAACTTATAATAAAAACTTGATCACCAAACGTTTACGTTATAACGATATAAAAATGGATGTAAAGGGCGTGAAATTTACAGCAAATTTATCTGCTGATGTCAGAATGGATGTTAAAGCGCGAATGAATGCATCTGCACTAACAGGTTTAAATGCGAGTATTACGCCGAGCTTTGAAAGTAATTTATCAACAGATGTCACAATTACTCCAGATAATAAATCTCTTCCTTCTGTAAAGCTTAAAGTACGTATGAACCCACTATATAACTGGAATATGCCTTTGGATATGACAGCTGATGGAGGTGGGTTGCATGCTTTATTAGTCAATAATTATCAAAAGCCGAAAGGTTACTTTAGAGCTGAAGGTAAAGTGGGTATTATTCCTTGGAGAAAAACCTTCCAAAAATTTGATAGTTCACCACAAAGTAAAACCATAATTTCACTTTCAAACTAACTCAAAATTAATCTTTATAGGCTCTGTTTATGGAGCCTATTATCAGGAATTATTATTCAATGAATAAACGTATCATCCTTATATTCAGCTTAGTTACATTTGCTTTTGTATTGTTTTTATTAATGCCTCGTTTAAATACACCAAATAACTTGAATTCATCACAAATTGATAACTTACAAACGAGCGTCAATGCACAAGCGTTAGTGGATGAACAATGTGAAGCCATAAATAATATCGCTTCAAGTTTTAGATTTAAAGCTCAAACCAGTACTTTAATTAATTTATCGGCCGTATTTTCTGCGGATGAAGCTGTTACTACTGAAGAGTCTCAAAATGATAGCTCAAGATTTTTGATGTCAGGAAATATATCGTTAATGCCTGTTAAAGAAACTCATAAGTCAGGCACAATTTTTACATTTTCTGATTTTAAAGTTGCATGGCAAGATATAGATGCACCTTTAATGGCACAAAAACTTAACCAGCATGTCTGGGTAAACTCAAACGATCAAGTTAGGTTTTCCCCAATAGTCGGAAAAGAAGCTAGATTGATGTTAACGTCATTACTATCGCCTTTTTTGATAGCGAATAATCATCAGGTGAGTGAATATAAAACAACTGACGATTTAGGTTTGTATAAAACAAAAGCGTCACAGTCAATAGACTGTAAAAATATAAAGCACATTGCAACAGGGTTTAACGATATAAAGCCACTATTACCAGATTATGACTTAGCATATGAAGGAAATATAAAATCCTATAAAACACATATCAATTTAAATAATGAACATGAAATTATAGAGCTATCTCAGGAAGTTAATTTAGATATTTTAGTAAATAATCATGTGTTTTTACAAAGGGATGACACAATTTCATTAGTACGTATTTATCCTTATTTAGGTGCTGTTGATGTCGATATAACTGACTTTACAGATAAGGCGCTTGATAGCAATTTATTTGATGATGAAGAACTGCGTAGGATCAAGCTAGCCTATAAAGACTTAGATGCGTATAAAATTTATGATGAAATAAATAATCAATTTTATCAGTCGCCACCATTATCAAAAATCAGTGATTTAATTAATAATTTATTAGGTTTATTAAAAGCAAAACCTGAACAAGCCACAATACTGGCACAACTTATCAGTCAAGCTGGACAAAAAGATTGGCTCTATGGGGCTGTTTTAACTGCTTTATCAACGGATGGAACGGCAAATTCTTTAAACGCTTTAAGCGAAGTGATTAATAATAACGACCATCAATCGCAGTTGCAGGAGCATGCTTTATTTTCGGCTTCAACAGTTGAAGACCCAAGCGATGAGTTAGCAGAGGATATTTTACTAAAAACAACACAACTTGAACACAGTAATAGTGTTATAAAAGATTCAGGGTTGCTTGCGCTGGGCAGCTTATATCGACGAATCGATGAATCAAAACATGTAACAAGACAGAAAATAAAAAATTATTTCTTAACTGAAATAAAGAATATGCCTTTAGGAGAGATCCCAGTTGTTTTATCGGCTTTAAAAAATAGTAAAAATGAAGAACTCATGTTGATTGCTGGAAATTTATTAGAGCATTCAGAGCGTGAGATCAGACAAAAAGGAGTTGATTTTTTAAATCAAATGACAGACTCAGCAGTGGCAAAGCAACTTTTATCACAATATAGTGAAGTAGAAAAAGCACAAGAAAATTTCAGTACTACAAGTGATGACTAGTTTTAAATGAATACTTTTAGTTGGGCCTTTATGGCCCAATTTTATATATATTAAAAAAGTTAAAAATTATATCTGCTTAGTTGTATTAGTTACGTTCAAAAAAGACTCTAATATTTTAAATACCATTTCATTAAATGGTGCGTCACATTTATCAAATACACCACAATTAACCATAGCTTTGATACTGACGTCTAATGTGGGAATATATATATTTTGCGTATAATAACCAAACTCATTGCCAGCATGATGATAAAAAGTTGTTTCATTAATTGTTTCTATAAAAATACCTAAATCATAATGAATTTTGGATGCGCGATAAAAGTTATTCTCGTCTATTTCAATTAACCTTTTTGCACCAATTAAATTATCCCTTATGTCATCATTAATAAAAGATTTATTGGCAATGATTGCTTTAAGTAGTTTGGCCATATCTGGGCTACTTGAAGCTAAAGGTGCATCGGCAAGCCTTGTGTTTTCGATGACAGTTTTTGTATTAAAACTTTGATAAAGTGGGGTGGGGAAATTTCTTCTTCATTATTGATAAAGTAACCTGAGGCGATATCGTATTTGTGTTTTTCTATCGCTTTATAATAACTGTGCTGCATGTTTAAGGGGTCTAAAATTTTATTTCTGACAGCTTTTGAATGATGCAATGACCTCATTATTTGATAAACTTAGCGCTTCATCACGATTTACTTTTAAAACAAGATGATAATGATTAGACATAATCGCATATGCTGCGATATCGATTGAAAAAATTGTAGAAAGGTACTTTATTCTATCAACTAACCAAGTGCGTCGATGGTCAAAGTTATTACCTGAGTATTTATCATCACCATATAAGTAACTTCTTCGAATACAGCGATTAATGCAGTGATAATATGGTGTTGCATCTAAATCGATTAAAGACTTTCTTGCTCTAGCCATTACTCACTCCAAATGAAAATGAACTAACTATTAAAGTTTAGTTCATTACCGTTTAGATGGCTAAATTTATGGGGGTCTTATTTTGTTATGTTATTTTGTTATGGGCTTCAGGAGGAAAAATCACAAATCAAAGACCGATCCTGCAAGCTGCTTATCGGCCTTTAGTTTTAATTTTTGGCTGAATCCACAAATTTACCCTTGAGTAAGAAAACTTCCCTTTATTGCTCTAGCTATTGAGGCATTCCATGAGGTGCCGGATTCACTCTGATCTCGTTTACACGAGCTCTTTCTTCGGCCGTAACTCGGATAAGGTCATCTCCATTTTCTCTAGTTGCTTTTGCTAATTTATCCGAAATTTCTCCTATTTTTATCAAAAGATTTCCAAATGAAACGGATAAATCTATCACTATAGCTGCTATTTTTAGCCCAACCCCTCCTGCAAGACGAAGTGCTGTTGTAATAGCATTTTTTATTAAGCTAAGAGTTGCAATTATTCGATCCTCGTCGGATGCTGAACTATCACATAGTTTTTTTATTAAAGTTATGACATCTTTAAATATGAGAATAATCTGACTATAAGCCATTTTAGCAGCTGTCATCGCTGTCACTGTTGATAATGCTGCCACATCTGTAATTGCTTGATTAAGTATTTCATCCCATTTCTGAGCTATAGCAGGCACAATAAAATCCCAGTCTACTCTTTGCACAATACATTTGGATTGATAATTATAGTTATTATTGTGATTTCTAACGCCTATTAATCCGTGCTCACTAAATAAATTTTTGTCAACAGGCTCCATATTTTTATTTTGACTCATATATGGTTTGTTTTTGGCACTCAATCGCTTAACATTATTTTTATACTCTATCGACTTCTCTATTAGTTCATACATATCTCAATCCTTTTAATTTTTCTTCAGTAGTTGTTATAGGCTTTCTTCATTGCCTATAACATGCTAACAAAGCCACCATGGACTTTATTCAGACTATTTCATTATCACTTTATGGTCTTTTAACACCCTATCTAGCCGTTAAAAAACCATGCTTATTTTAAATCTCACATCTGAACGACTTTAAATCTTACTGGCTCTTTAACATTCTCTATGGCAGTTAAAGAACCTGTACTTGTGATTTAATATTACCCGAACCATAAATTTATCCTCGGGCTAAACGATGGAAGATTAGGTGATTACCATTAGGAAACATCAGTATATTTGTTGCTATTTGACGGGAACTTAAATATCTATCTCATCCAAAGGTGAACTGATCCCCGTAAAGCCTTTAGTCGACTTTTTATTCGCTCAAGGCTGCTGTGTATAAAGTTCTGTGTTTTCGGGCTTGAATGCCAAGCAGTGACCTGTGCTAAAAGGTATTTTTGTGTAATGGTTTAATTAAACTGGATATATTTAAAATCTGATATTATTCGAGTAAGTGCGCTGTTCAAATTTGCCATGAACAAACTTGAACAGCTACCGCTGATGGAAAGGGGGTTTACATGTAATTGTTTTAAATGGATGGCGTAAATTATAGTTGCTGTTTTTTTATTAATGACAAAACAAAAACGACCTTCAATATTTCTCAATATATTCTCAACATCTCCCCAAAACCAAAGCCCGCTCTCCTAACTCAGTCGCATGGTTTTCTAAAAAAGGATCGTCATTAATCGCCACACCATTGACGGTTTTTGTAGGTTTTACCATGCCTTTCATTTGCTGCACGATATGTCCTAACTCATGAGGGAGATGATGTTCTTGAGCAGGTGCTAAATAGATATTTTCGCCCTGTGCATAGGCATGGGCTTGCACACTAGCTGGCTCTGAGGCGTTATAAAATACGCGAACAGTAGACAGAGGCAAGCCACTCAATCGCTCCATACCAATACGTAAACAGTAAGGCAAAGGTACACCGTGACTCTCAAGCTTATGACTCTCAAATTTATAATGTTCATGTTGATGAGGCACATGTTTATGTAGGTCGCCCTTTGGCGTCATTGCTTTCATCTTGCTTCCTTTTTTTACTTAATCTTATGTTCGGCACTTTAATCAATTACACAAATAGAAACACAGGCGTTTGTAGCAAATAATGCGGCTAATCGCGTTGTTTTTCCTTGAGTAGCTGTTTTTAATATGTGGTTGCGAGATCCCTGTCTTTTTATCAATAAGGTGTTAGCAAAGTACATCGTAGACAAAAAGCGTTTTATAAAACCGTTGATTTGCCCGTATCTTTCGTTGTTTTCAATGAGTGACTATTGCTTTGTCGGCATAAACTGCACTGCATTAAATACTTAATATACCAATGAATCATCAAACACAGCGAGCAATGCAATGGTCAATAACCGTAGTGAAAACAACAATAACGCGGTCTCAGTTTGTGGGGGGCAGTTTAGCGCTCAACCAAGCTCTCAACCGAAGTATTATCTTGTTGCACCGCAAAGTCCGTTGCGTCAGCAAAATATTCAACTTGCTATCGTTCCAAAATGGGCTGAAAGGGATGTTGATACCGTCGCTACAAGTGAGTGTGGAGCTGATGAAGAAAATATAGATAACATAAATAGCGTTGATGTTAATAGAAATAATATCAGTTGCGACGATATTCATAACAAAAATAGTGCTGCTCAAAGTGCAGAAACTGATGTCGAAAAAACGAAAACTAAAAAAATACGCAGGCGAGTAAAATTAAGAAAGCGCTATCGTCGTTAACGTATAAAATTTGCACTCAAAACTCTCTGAGTTTAAGTCATAAAAGTAATTAACCCTAAACAATCACCTCTAAAAAGAGAACCGATAATGAATACACTGGATACCTTTTCACGGCCCTTACATCGCTACGGAGATTTTGTTCCTCATGTCTTAGCATCTAATCAACTAGCAGATAATACTGCGCAACCTTGCCAATTGATGGCTGTAGATAGTAATACGGTTGGTATGTCTCAAAATGGCTATGTTTTTGGTCGATTGCGGGTGCAATTTCCAACCGAATCAGTACAGCGCGAATTTAATCGCATTGCCAGGTTACCTGGTGAAAAAGCTTTAGATGCCACGAGCGCTAAGCAATTATTGTCTGATGAAGTGAATTTTGATCTTGCTCATGATCTGGACTGGATTTTAACAGTAGATGGACAAGATTCATATTTAGTGCAAGCGCGCAGTGATATGGAGCTTAAGCAAATGATACAAAGCTTAGTGATGACGCCCGGCGAAATTGCCTATCATGCTGTAACAGGGGTAATAGGCTCTGAAGTAACGCTTAGTAACGGCCAAAGACTACCGACATTACGCTGTGATTTTTTAATGGCCTTTACCTTTAAAGAGTTTATTAATCGCATTGTTCAAGAAACAGGTATTGATGAAGCATTAGCAACTGATATGTTCGAAAAACTGCTGATTTTAAGTAATAACCCTGGTCGTGAATTAACCGATATAGCCCTTAACTACAGCATGCTTAATTGTATGGGGGTTTATCAGTTTGCTGGTCAGTTAGCAGAGCACGGTAGTGACAGCAGTAAAAGTTATAACTTTATTGACGCGTTTGTAGTGCCAGCAAAACTACAGGGTCAAAAGCATTTAGTAGATGTTATTTATAAATATAAAATGCGTGGCTCTGATCAAACGATATTGCGTGCCTGTCAAATTGATGTGAGTCATGAATATCCTTACTTAACTAAGCCTTTAGAGCACTATTGTCCGAGTCCATAATTAGCTAGCAGCTAATTATTAACATTAGGATAAAAATACACTCGTTTGAGTAATTTATTGTTTAACTATTTTCAACAGGAATAATTATGACTCAGGAACAAGCAAACCCGAGCGATATAACGGTTGAGTCTACCGATATATCGCAAGTAGCCCAAACTGTTAACTCTGCCCCAGCAACGAATGCAGTACAAAAAGTGCAAGCCGATGGCGCTGAAAATATTGCTGATATAACTAACACAGTAGATACACCCAAAGCTGAAACCGTTACGCCGGCTGTCGATACCCCTTCATATATTTATGCTTTGGGTCGTGTACAAGCACAGTTTCCTTCATCTAGCGTAGAAAACCTTTATAAAGAGGTGGTTTTTCAAAAGTTTGGCCCTGATGCTGGGGCTAAAAGTTTATTTGAAGTGTTGAGCATGCCAGAGCATCTTTTTTTAGCTAAAAAAATGTGTTGGGTGCTAAACATTGATGGTACAGATTGTTATGTATTACATGCGAAAACGCCGGCCTTATTAAACGCATTTATTAAGGCGTTACAACCAAAGTCTGCACAGCAATTTGAGTATGTTATCGCCCAATTAGGCGATTATGCCTGCGACAATTTATGTGCCGGCCGAACCATGAAAATGGCTTATGTACATCAAATTCAAAGTTCGACGGTAGACGATTATTGTCAGATTTTAAGTCAACAAACAGATGTTGAATTAAGCAAAATAAAGCCACTTTTTAATAGTATGTTGAAGTTTTGCCGGAACGCAGGTGATTTACCAGCACAAAGGGCTCTTAATTATTTAAGTTTAAAATGCACTGGCTTATATAAAATATTTACCGCACCGATGTTAGCACAAAATAAAGAAGGCATTGAGTTTGAACAAATCGAGGCGATCAGCAGTGCGAGTAGTGGAGAGCGTCAAGTGATGACTTTGATTTTTTCATACCTTAATCCTGAGAGTAAACGCGTAGAAAAGCAGCACATTAATATTGATGTGACTGAGCTCTACCCTTTTAGCTGCTCTGAATTAATTTTCGGTGAACCTCAAACTTAGCAACGTTAAGCTGGAACTATATTATGCCAATTTTACAAAAAACGATATCTCAAACAAATACGCCAATTTCACATAGTAATACACCACAATTAGCTACAACGAGCTCGCCTATTAACGAGTATGCTCAAAGTGTGACACAAAGAGTGAGCTGTGAGCCTGTGTACTGTTATGTAGCGGGTCTTATAAGCCCAAAAGTAGAAAACGATAGCATTGCTCATGCGTTAAGGCAGTTAATTCAAGGGGGTAAAAATACTTATTTAAATAAAAGTTTAGATGAGCCTCTTGAACTTAATGCCGACAACCTTTACCCATTATTATGCTTAAGTGAAAACCGCCATTTAGCACGCGAAATCGATTGGCTATTGACTATTGATGGGGTGGTTATTTATCAACTAAAACCAGAATCTGAAGCCTGTCTAAATGAATTAATTGCGAGTTTGGCACCAAAATCAGATGCTTTAGATTTACATATCGCTGTGGGTAAATTAAGTGAAGAGTTAGTGGGTTTTCAAAAACCAGCTAAATTATTGTGCCAACATATTATGCATAAACCGCGTAACTTTTTGATTGCTGGCATCACTGAAGCCTTGAAAAAATATGCCCCAACCGACAAGTGCGATCAAACTTTATTGACCGAAAAAGTATTAGAGCCCATTTTGTCTCATACCTACAATTTAGGTATTGGTGACGCAGAGCGGGCATTAAATTATGTTTGTTGGAATTATCCTGATATTTACGCTGTCGCCTTTAAAATGCTAAAAGGAGGTTTTGATAACGATAGCCAAGATCCACAAGGTTTTACGCTTGAAGATATTTTTTATGAACCTTATAGATTACAAGGGCAGCAACAAATTTATCAGGTTGTTTTTGAGTTTAAAGGTAACTCGAGTGATTTGCGTAGCCGTTGGTTTTGCCGTGTAGATGCAAGTACTGAATATCCAACCTTACAACAGGGGATGTTGCGTTATTATGGTTAGTTTTAATACGCAATCGTTATCATCAACATAAAACATCAGTATTGGAGTACGCATGGTAAATTTCAATGTAACGCCTATAAAAAAGCAGTCTGTAGAGTTAAGTGCTTTACAATGTAATGCGCAAGATTTAGCTAAAGACATCGCTTGGTGTGAACAGGTTATTAGCGTGCGTTTAAACTTATATTTTAAACAAGAAACACCCTACAACAGTGTTTTAGAAGTAATCGCGCCCAATGTTGCGTCATATAGTTCACCTTATGGGCTTTATGTGCAACAAGCCGACTTAACATTTGTAGAACGTCTTGCACTGGTGTTGGCTTTATTACCCGCTATAAAACCTAGCATACTGGATGTGTTTTTATATAAAAATGAGGCAACAGAGCGGCCATATACCGAGTTTGGTTGCCAGGAGCTCAGTGGCTGTATTTATGCAACAGGAGAAACATTGGCTTTTTTGATTGGTTGTGATGATTTAGAGAATCGTTTAAAACTTCAAAAGCAATTATATCAACAAAGCCAATCAGCTGCTTTTAAACTTTTGCAGTTACAAGACGAAAGTGAAGATGCCTTATTGATGAAAGTACCTTTTAAGATAAATGATGAATATCTGCATTTATTTACCATATCAGAGCCTTACCGGCCTGACTTGTCACAAAACTTTCCGGCAAAACGCGTTGTATCAGGTAGAAAATGGCAAGATTTAAATTTACCAGATACAGCAATGCAGCAATTAAAAGATATTAAAGGCTGGATTAAACACGGTCATATATTGGCACATGATTGGGGTTTTGCTAATAAAATTCGCCCTGGTTATCGTGCCTTGTTCCACGGCCCGCCAGGAACGGGTAAAACCATGGCAGCGTGTTTGTTAGGAGAATCAACTGGATCAGATGTTTACCAAGTCGATTTATCCTTAATCACCTCTAAGTATATTGGTGAGACGGAGAAAAATCTTGAAAAAGTATTTTCAATGGCAGAGCATAAATCGTGGATTTTGTTTTTTGATGAAGCAGATGCATTGTTTGGTAAACGTACGCAAACCAATAGTGCAAATGATCAATTTGCTAATCAAAACGTGGCCTATTTGTTACAACGAATAGAAGCCTTTAATGGTGTGGTTATTTTGGCTTCTAATTATAAAAACAACCTAGATGAGGCGTTTTTCCGCCGTTTTGAATCTGTTATTTATTTTAAGCTACCTGATGCAGCACAACGTTTAGCACTTTGGAAAGCGGGGTTTTCAGATAAGTCATCTTTAGAAAAATCGGTAGATTTATCGATAATTGCTAAGTCACATGAACTCTCTGCTGCAGCGATTATGAATGTAATTCGTTTTGCCTCGTTTAAGGCTGTATGTGATGACCGTAATGTTATTTTTGCAAAAGATATTAATGAAGGCATTCAGCAGCAGTTAGGCAATGACGAGCGAGATAACGCATTAAGCCGATTTTAAACCACTCTTATGATTGCTGAGCTAAATTAAGCGTTAACTATCGTTGCTTAGCAATCACCTTTCTTTTATTTCCCTTTCTAATCATTCTAACTGTCGAATTTTTCTAAAAAGTTAATCGCAGCCTTTATAGCAACTATGCTTGTGTGAATGAGCACATTTCATAAGAGAAGCTTTTGAGCCTGTAAAGTTGGCGTACTGCCGTCTAAAGTGTTGAATAGTCTTTATCCAAGTATCAACTTCAATATTTAAAGCCACTAAAACTTTTGATGTATCTTTTAAAACCAAACCAAACCAAACCTATTAGGCACGATTAACCAGCGATTAAAGTTAGCAAATTCTAAATAATCAAAAGGTGTAAATGGAATTGTATTTTCATCAGCTGAGCAATCAAACTCTAATAATGAATTTGGTCGTTGTAATACTGTAAGCTCAGGTTTTTATTGGGTTTACTATTTTTATAATAACACTGTTTTTGAAATAACTGATTTTGAAACGATTGATACTGCTTTATTCGCTCTTGAATTGATGTGAATTCACAGTCTAACAGTGAGTTAGCTATTTTGGGTCTGGTAGGATTTAAATCCACATACATCATGTAATTTAGAATGACTGTTTTATCTAGCAAGGCCTGTGATTTAAAACGTCCTTCAAAGGCTAAGAGAAGGTGTTGCACCCAAATCAAGTAAGGACTTTCGAGCTCAAGCCATTACTCACTCCAAATGCAAATGAACTAACTATTTAGGATTAGTGCGTTAACGTTTAGATGGCTAATTTTATGGGTGTCTATAATTGTTCCCCGAACAAAAATAATCGTGTTTGTAAGTATAGCTCACTAGTCAAAAAGCTAGCTATTATGGAAGGTCTAATAACTCACTCAGAATACGTGCAGCAACATAACTCTATTTGAATAAACTCTTCAACCTTAACTACATTGAAAGGGATTACGGTTCATTTGAACAACATTATTCACGTGCAAGTAAGATAATGAAAAAAGGAAAAACATGCCCCTAGTATACGAACAGATTACCTGGTAATACATTAGTCAAACAAGACAATCATAGTTTCCCCCGAGTAGTACTGGCTGATAATGGTTACCGTTTCAGCTCACAAATCAAGAGATAATTCTATGACTACACCTATCGAACAGATAAGAGAGAAAAAACAATTCCTGCAGCTTTCAGATAATAATACCAAATTACTAATGGAGATTGTTGGCGATGAGGCATATAAAAACATCAGTCAGGATCCAGAAGCTTTAGGTATGCTTTTTAATCTTTATGATATTCACAACGAATACTTTAGAGGTTACACCGTCAATATGTTGCAAATGGCGATCGAAAATCAAAATCGACTCTGTATTTATGTGCTTGAAGGTATGCAGGCTGGATTTGAAGCTGCTGATGATATCATTAACCGATCAGTTGAAGAACAAAAAGAAAAAGTAGAGCATCGCAAACGATTAGTTAAACTTGCGGTACATATGGCCATATCAATACCTCTATCTATAGCTGGAATCCCTGTCAACGCTTTTATTGAACAAATTACTCATACCACTGGCTCTTCATCTTTCGCCAATGTTCCGACTGTATCAGGTAATAAGCTAACATTTGATTGGGCTCAGGATGTTGATATTTGGAAAACAGCTAAAGAAGAGTATGCCGGAGCTTTTTTAAAAGGTGTTGTCTCCGAAGTGCAAGGACAGGTCACTACCCTAGCCAAGGATATGTTGTTTAAGTTAACTGGTGAAGGCATCTTAGATACAATGACCAAGTCGGCAAATAGTAGCAGGGAAGTGTTTAATCGTTTGAAATTTGAAGTTAGACGTCAAAATAGCGAAATTAAAATGGAACTTGTTGAACGACTGGAAGACAAATCAACAAGAACTCAGTTCAAAGAATACGTAGTTCAGGATCTTAATTATCTGTTCAAAACGGTAATAGCTTTAAAACCTAGCAACGAAGTCAATGAATTGAAAAACAACTACTATTTGGCTCTAGCTTGGATTCGCCGCGTTATGCGTACTCGGACTAAAATGTTAAAAACTACTCTGCTTCGTCGGGTAAACATTGATGAAGCACAGCAAGAAACTTACATCAAAGTGTTATCAAAATTATCCGTGCTTTATTGGTTAGGTGGAACTTCGATGAAGACGATGAATGCGCAACTATGCGATGGTTTAGTGTCATTGGATCTAATAACCGGTATCCATGCAATGGAATACAATAGTATTCAGCACCCAAAGTTTACTGTTGGTATTCCGTGTACGAAGTCAGACTTAAAGCAATGGCGAATAAAACGTAATTGGCATGGGAGAAAAATCGTAAGGACTAATAATTATGGTGACTTGGGGATACCAGCCCGTCTAAGATTACATGAGTTAGTTACTACTTCGAAGTCTGAAACAATCCGCGCAGGAGTGATAAATGCTTTACAACTGGTAGCGGTTAATTCAAGTATAGATATGATTGAAGTCGACAATGCACTAAGTATGCTTGGTGTTGTCAAATACACAGACAAATCGGAAGAAATAAAGACAAACTTATTTGGAACACCTTCTAAATCGACCCGTGAAGGCTTACCGCAAGCGGTACAATCACCAGATGGGCAGAGCATGATACTTGCTGCAATTTCAAAACTATTACAACTTTGGATACAAGGTTCTACAACTAAGATTTCTACACCAAATAACCAACGTTCAGCCAAGCCAGCTAGATTTCCACTTATGAAGGCCCTAATAACCGAAAAACCAAGCATCATTGACCAAGAACGGAGCTACTACGGCTATACTGAGTTGAACACTGTTTCCAATGGAAACTGCTTCTTTGATGCCATTATAAAATCAATTGACTCTCAATTTGAAAATAATTCGCTGAAATATGATATTCCAGCGCTCAGAGCAGCCTGTGCAACTGAATATCTGAACTATATCCAAAAACACCCCTATGATTGTCGAGGTTTTGGTTTAAACACCGACAAATCCTATATTTCATCAGTGAGCGAATTAATTGCAAAAGATAATAAGTGGGATTTTCAAGAGTTTGATTTGGTTGTTGGTTGTATTATGCCCAGAATTATAGGTCGACAAATAGTAACTATTCAAAACAACAACGGCAGTCAATGGATCTCTGGTGTTCAATTAGAATCAGACAATAATTTACCACCAGTGTATATCTCTTACAACGGAACAGATCACTATATTGCTCTTAAAAAACCAGAACCAATTGAAGCCAATTATGATGGCTTGATTGATTTTTCAGATTTTATAGATGATGATAATATTAACGATTCTTCTCCCAAAAAAACACCACGAAGAAGAAGAACTCGGATCAAATAATTAAAATTGAGGTTGTTATTGAGCTGGAGAACTGACTTGATATTTATTACAGTACAGTTTTCCATTTAATTACTAATGTTTGTAGTCACTGCATTGCGATGTATTGTGTCTAAAAATTTTAATATGCCTTTTTATAATGCTTAACCAAATATTGAATATGATACATCCTTGCACTGAATAATTTAGACACACCTAATCGTATATATGTGATTTAAATACTATTCAAGTAATTTATTACACCGATAGCATTTTTCGTCTACCTATGTCCTGACGTTGACGAAAATCGCTCAGTACACCTACATGACTAACTGTGCTATGAACGATTTTTCTAAATTGTCTGGTTAAGATTAACCAGTTTTCTATGCTGATGTTTAGCCGGTTAATTATTTATAGCTGGTTCTCATCAATATAATAGTATTGATCCGCTCGCAAACAACGGCCAGTTACATCAATAAGTTCAATATAATCTCTAATAGTAAAGACAAGTCCTTTTGCT
>Ga0209292_1002796_pt1 | contig 19723 bp, 19 predicted proteins | sample GOMGulsemesocosm_2_FD_184634 | JGI IMG/M metagenome (GOLD analysis project Ga0209292, IMG submission 184634) | Methane-oxidizing microbial communities from mesocosms in the Gulf of Mexico - GOM9C Gulf of Mexico (SPAdes) (version 2) | ecosystem: Environmental > Aquatic > Marine > Cold seeps... | reverse complement strand
TGAACATCTTCACTCATTCACATCCATGTGACCGTGAAATACCGTTCATCCTGAACATAAAAAGCGCCCTAAGGCGCTTTGTTTTATACTCAGACTTCAATCTTAAAGCGTATTAGCCACCATGGATAATACGATTACTGATCAAGTTATCAACGACCGCGGGATCTGCCAGTGTTGAAGTATCACCTAAAGTATCAATATCATTCTCGGCAATTTTACGTAAAATTCGACGCATTATTTTACCTGAACGCGTTTTAGGTAAACCCGGTGCATACTGAATATAATCAGGCTTAGCAAAACGGCCTAACTCTTTCGCAACAAACTCTGTTAATTCTTTTAGTAGCTCTTCAGATTCGTTAGCATTACCCATTAAAGTAACATAAGCATAGACACCTTGGCCTTTAATTTCATGAGGATAACCAACAACAGCAGCTTCAGCTACGGCAGGGTGAAGTACTAACGCACTTTCAATTTCAGCCGTGCCTAAACGGTGGCCTGAAACGTTTAATACGTCATCAACACGACCCGTGATCCAATAAAAACCATCTTCGTCACGTCGAGAGCCATCCCCGGTAAAATAGTTTCCTGGGTATTGGCTTAAGTAAGTTTGATAAAACCTATCATGATCGCCATAGACCGTACGTAATTGCCCTGGCCAACTGCCCGTCATGACTAATAAACCTTGGTTTGCATCTTCAAGGGTATTACCGTCTTTATCGAATAAAGCAGGCTGAACACCGAAAAAGGGTTTACCTGCTGCGCCAGGTTTCATATCAACAGCACCAGGCAGAGAGGTAATCATAATTCCACCCGTTTCGGTTTGCCACCAAGTATCAACAATTGGACAATTAGACTTGCCAATTATTTCATAATACCAATGCCAAGCCTCAGGATTAATGGGTTCACCAACCGTCCCTAAAATTCGTAATGAAGACAGATCTGATTGATGAACAAGATCATCTCCAACACTCATTAACGCGCGTATAGCGGTAGGTGCGGTATAGAATATGTTTACTTTGTGTTTTTCGCAGACTTGCCAAAAACGACCAGCATCAGGATACGTGGGCACACCTTCAAAAACTAGGGTGGTGGCACCATTTGCTAACGGACCATAGAAGATATAAGAATGACCAGTGATCCAACCTGCATCTGCAGTACACCAGTAGATTTCACCATCTTTGTAATCAAAAACATATTTATGGGTCATTGCTGCATAAAGCGAATAACCACCACAAGTATGCAAAACGCCTTTTGGTGTTCCTGTTGAGCCCGAAGTATATAAAATAAATAATGGATCTTCTGCGTCCATTACTTCCGGTTCACAAACGGCAGATTGTTTAGCAACTTCTTCTTCGTAGTTGATATCAATCTTGTCATTCCAAGCTACATCACCACCCGTACGAGCAACAACAATAACAGAATGAACATTTGGACAATCAGCTACGGCTTCATCAACATTTACTTTAAGTGGTATAACACGGCCACCACGCAAACTTTCATCTGCTGTAATAATCACTTGGCAATCAGCATCGGCAACACGAGAACGAATCGCTTCTGTGGAAAAACCACCAAAAACAACTGAATGTACAGCGCCAATTCGTGCACAGGCTAACATTGCATAACCTACTTCAGGAATCATCGGCATATAAATGCAAACACGGTCACCCTTTTTAACACCACGTGCTTTTAATAAATTAGCAAAACGGCAAACATGGTCATGTAATTCTTGGTAGGTAATTTTTTTATCATCACTTGGGTCATCACCTTCCCAAATAATTGCAGTATCGTTTGCTTTAGTCGTTAAGTGACGATCAATACAATTATAACTTACGTTTAATTTACCGCCAGAAAACCATTTAATGTCAGCCGTTTTTAAATCAACCTCGCTAACACTGTCCCATGGTTTATACCAATCAAGAAACTTTTCTGCTTGTTCAGCCCAGAATACATCTGGCTGCTCAATTGATTGTTTGTACATAGCATCATAAGTCGCACTATCAATATGAGTATGTGCCTTAGCTTGCTCTAAAATGGGATAACAACTTTTCAACTCTTGCATGGTAAGTCCTTCATCTTAATTTGGTATTTTCTAATTATTACTGATGCTTTTTTAAATCATAATAGTAAGCATCACTTTATTCTAAGCGCTAATTTTAAAAACGATGAGCAACATCATATAGGAAGTTATTTAGTGCGACTACTCTACTAAAGTCGAATATAGCTTAACAAATGAAAAAACTGATGCAGTTCATTAATTACATTAACATTGATAACACATAATGACAACGCTGTCATTTGTTCGCAAAAAAATACACAACTAAATGTGTATTGTTTAATGACCCTTTAAAAACTAATAAAACAACATCAGCTATTTAATCAGCGTATTACAAGATCCGGTGTAGAGTTAATTTCACCGTCTTCTGTGATAGTCACAGTTCCAGTGCTGTTATCGAGAACAGCAATACTTCGACCTTGTTCATTTCTAACAAAGAGTAACTCGTAGCCAAATTTTCCGAGGCTACTGGCTGAGAACTTTTGTGCTAATGATAACTTTTTCCACCACACAGAATGTTCAGGAGGTTCTTGTCTCCTATCGACTATCGGTTGTATTTGTGACTGCATGACACATCCACCAGTTAAATTTAGTCAGCAAAGATTTACTGACTCTACTAAAAGTATAGGACATATTTTACTTTTAAGAAAAGTTTAAGGATTATTACGCTGAAAGTACCACAAAGGCAGTGGCATATAAGGCTTCATCTGAAAGGGAGATGAGCCAAGATTTAGCACCAAGTTCTTTGGCTATTTCTTGGGCTCTATCAGTTAAAATAAGCTGCGGCTGGCCAGATGATAATGACTTAATTTCAATATGTTGGAAGGAAACACCATTAGCGATACCTGTCCCCAGCGCTTTCGATGCGGCTTCTTTGCCTGCCCAACGTTTTGCTAAAAAAAGCGCGGGATTTTTTAGTGACTTATATTTTTCGTATTCAACGGGAAGAAGTACGCGAAAGGCTAATTTGTCACGTACTTTATCTGACATTTTTCCTATTCGACTAATTTCAATAATATCAGTACCTATACCCACAACAGACATAATAAGTTTCTTCCATAGATTGATGAGTTAATAACTAAGAATATTACGCTTATTTCAGCACTAAGGTATGTTAACGCTACCGTCATGCTGAATCGGCTATAAGATGATAGGCTAGCTTCTAGCTTCTAACATAAGCTGCTTCATATCACGCACCGCTTTATCTAAACCATCAATTACCGCACGGGCAATAATCGCATGGCCAATATTAAGCTCTATAATTTCTTCAATAGCGGCAATAGGCTTTACGTTAAAGTAATTTAATCCATGCCCTGCATTAACTTTCAGTCCGTTTGCGTGAGCATATTTGATTCCCTCAATTAAACGTATCAACTCTATTTTTTGAGCTTGTTCATTTTCTGCATCTGCATAATGACCCGTATGAATTTCGATATAAGGAGCTTTACTCGCAATAGCAGCATCAATCTGCTTTTTATCTGCATCAATAAACAAACTTGTTTCAACGCCTGCTGCTGATAATTGTTCAACTGCACGAGTTATCTTGTCTAATTGCCCAGCAACATCCAAACCACCTTCAGTGGTTAATTCTTCACGTTTCTCTGGTACTAAACAGCAAAAAACCGGTTTTACTTCGCAGGCAATAGCGAGCATTTCGTCAGTTACTGCCATTTCTAAATTCATGCGTGTATGCAATGTTTGCTTTAAAACATGAATATCTCTGTCTTGAATATGTCGGCGATCTTCTCGTAAATGTACCGTGATCCCGTCAGCACCAGCATGCTCAGCAACACTTGCTGCATAAACAGGATCCGGATAATTTGTTCCTCTAGCTTCACGTAATGTTGCAATATGGTCTACATTTACGCCTAATAAAAGTTCGCTCATTATTGTTGTCTCTTAAATTTATGAATGTTGAATAAATAATTTTCGGCTATTTAACGGCTTACCATCAAGTAAATGATTAATAATCTGCCGCATCAGTATTTTATAAGTTTGCATTACTTCTTTAGAAGATAAGTTATTTTGAGCTATTTCTTGCAAGTGAAGTGAATTATAACAGGGCTGCGCTAATTTATTGACTGCAGGTATAAAGCCTTGCTCAGGATAATAATAGTAATTAGGGATATTTTCAGTAAAAACTGGAGAATAATCAATAGTCATCCCTAACTCTTCTAATAATATACGTTCAAACTTTCTGAGTACTATTTCTATCGAGACTTGCTGTGAAAGATTTTCAATACTGTGCTGATATTGACAAAAAAGTTCGTCATAAGGAATATGCTCTCCCAATAAACGTACTTGTAGTTCATTCAGATAAAAACCACTATAAAGGTAATTGCCAATCAGTTGATAAGATTTTTTTTCGGGTTCTACACGCTTTAAGTATTTTAGATTCCCTTGCCCTTTTAAAACAATTTTTAAAGGAGTGAAAGGTTGTAGCAGTGCTTTTTTATTCGATTTCAGTGACTTTCCAAGGTAGGATATCGCTGATATCTTACCTTGCTGAGCCGTTATAAATTCAAGTAATATTTGATTTTCACGATAAGGTCTAGAGTGTAATAAAAATGCACTTTGCTCAAGTTCTTCCATTATCACTCATCCAAATCTCATCCCGAGTACAGCTATAATAATTAGCCTGAGTACTCATCTCCGTAACCTAAACTACGTAAAGCTCGTTCGTCATCTGCCCAACCCGATTTAACTTTTACCCAAGTCTCAAGAAAAACTTTCTGTTCAAACAAAGCTTCCATATCACGACGAGCTTCTTGACCAATAGTTTTAAGGCGTTCGCCCTTATTACCAATAACCATGCGTTTTTGACTTGAACGTTCAACTAAGATTAAAGCATTAATATGAATAATGCCCTTATCGTCAACTTTAAACTGCTCTATTTCAACCGTCGTAGAGTAAGGAAGTTCGTCGCCGGTAAAGCGGATGAGCTTTTCTCTTACGATTTCAGACGCCATAAATCGACCAGAACGATCGGTAACATAGTCTTCAGGAAACCAAAAGTCTCCTTCAGGTAAAGAGTCTATACAAAGCTTACGAATGGTATCAACATTATGACCTTTTACCGCAGAAATCGGCACAATATCAGTGAAATCATGCTTTTCACCTAAGACCTTTAAATGAGGGAGTAACTCATCTTTATCCTGAATATTATCAATTTTATTGACCACTAAAATACATCGGGCATTACTTCTTTTAATTTTAGTCAGCACTAATTCATCATCTGCAGTCCAGCGAGTACCTTCAACTAAAAAAACAACAAGCTCAACTTCAACAATGGAACTACTTGCAGCACGGTTCATTAAACGATTAATTGCGCGTTTTTCTTCTGCATGCAGACCAGGAGTATCAACTAATACAGCTTGATTATTTTCTTCGGTTAAAATACCTAGAATACGATGACGAGTCGTTTGTGGTTTACGTGAGGTAATACTAATTTTTTGACCTAACAAGCTATTTAGCAAAGTAGATTTACCCACATTCGGGCGGCCAACAATGGCAATTAAGCCACAACGTTTATTTTCACTTGTCATGATGATATTTCGCTAAGTTATTTTTTATCTAAAATGAGCGCAAGTACTTGCTGCGCTGCTGCTTGTTCGGCTTTTCGGCGACTAGTACCTTTGGTGATAACTTCAGTTTTAATCACTTCTGTAGTACACCGAACGGTAAATTGCTGATTATGAGACTGACCACTGGTATGGACAACATCATAAAGTGGCAGAGCAATTTTTCGTGCTTGTAAATATTCTTGCAAACGCGTTTTAGGATCTTTTTGTTCATTACCAGGTTTGATTTTATCAAGCCTGTCTGCAAACCAATTTAATACTAACGCTTTAGCGGTATCGTTATCAGAGTCCAAATAGACTGCACCGATTATCGCTTCGACTGCGTCTTCTAAAATAGAATCACGTCGGTGACCACCACTTTTTAACTCGCCGGGTCCTAAAATGAGGTGTTCACCCAAATCAAAACCACGTCCAATTTCAGCCAAAGTTACACCACGAACAAGCGTTGATCGCATACGGGTTAAATCACCTTCGTCATGCGTAGGAAATTTTTGAAATAATACTTCCGCAATTACATAGCCTAAAATTGAATCCCCCAAAAACTCTAAGCGTTCGTTATGTGTGCCTTTAGCGCTACGATGCGTTAATGCTTGCAGCAATAAATCAATATTATTGAAAGTATAGCCGATTTTATTACTAAGTCTTTTAAGTGCTAATGCTGAACTTTTCACGATTAGTTTATTCCGCCTAAACGTGAAAAGCGCACATTAGTGGGTACCCATTTAGGTAACACACTATTTTCATCTCGATCAAAGTCGAAACTCATCCATATAGCAACGGCTTCACCGACTAAGTTTTCTTCAGGTACGAAGCCCCAAAACCGTCCATCAAGGCTATTATCTCGATTATCGCCCATAACATAATAATGCCCTTCAGGTACGACGAACTCATCTTTCAGAGTGCCCTGCTGCTGATAATAATGCTGAGTACGTGGCAAAATCTGATTATCAATTAAAATATCGTGAGTTTTATTTGGCATTTTTGACGAATAACGGCTTAATCCATATGATCCATCTGGTGACTCGTTCTCTTGTTTCAAGGTTTGAACAACTTGTTCGAAGTCAGGACACTTTTTGTCACTTTCTTGACATGCAGGTTTGATATATATCGACTTATTACGATAAATAATTCTATCACCCGGTAAACCTATAACACGTTTAATATAATCGATTTTAGGGTCTCGAGGATATTTAAAAACGACAACATCACCACGTTCTGGTAAATCAATGTCAAAAAACTTATTGCGTGCAACTGGATCACGTAAACCGTAGTTAAATTTATTGACTAAAATGAAGTCCCCATCAAGCAAAGTCGGCATCATTGAGCCAGACGGAATTTGAAAGGGTTCCCATAAAAATGAACGCAATATCAACACAAAAGCGATAACAGGAAAAATTTGTACTGCAGTATCAACAGCTGCAGAGGGCTCCGTTAATTTAGCCGCTACTTCGTCAGATAAGTCTTCCTGGCACTGCGCTTGAGCCTCAGTTAACTTTAATTGGCGTCGAGAAGCTAAATAAAACTTATCAAGCAACCAAACTAATCCGGTAATAGCGGTAAGAATAACTAAAAATATTGAAAAATAAACAGCCATAATATCCCTATTAACTTTCTAATTTAAGTACAGCTAAAAACGCTTCTTGCGGCACTTCAACGTTACCGACTTGTTTCATGCGTTTTTTACCATCTTTTTGTTTTTGTAATAATTTTTTCTTACGTGAAATATCACCACCATAACATTTTGCGGTAACATTCTTACGTAATTGCTTAACCGTTGTACGGGCAATAACGTTATTACCAATAGCGGCCTGAATTGCTATATCAAACATTTGACGATGAATAAGTTCTTTTAATTTATCAACCAACATACGGCCACGAGCGACTGAGTTACCTCTATGAGTGATCATTGCAAGCGCATCAACTCGGTCGCCATTGATCATCACATCTACTCTCACCATATCTGCAGCTTCAAAACGTACAAAGTTATAATCAAGTGAAGCATAGCCACGGCTAGTTGATTTCAATTTATCAAAGAAATCCATCACCACTTCAGCCATCGGTAACTCATAAGTTACGGCAACTTGATTACCATGATAAATAATATCTTTTTGTACGCCACGTTTTTCAATACATAGAGTAATAACATTACCTAAATGCTCTTGCGGTACGAGAATATTTGCTTGAACAATGGGTTCGCGAATTTCATCAATATTATTAACGGCCGGTAAATCACCTGGGTTATCAATAGATAAAACGTCACCGTTGGTACAGGCAATTTCATAGTTAACTGTAGGCGCGGTAGTTATTAGGTCTAGATCATATTCACGTGATAAACGCTCTTGAACAATCTCCATGTGTAACATACCAAGGAAACCGATTCTAAAACCAAACCCAAGTGCTGATGAATTCTCAGGTTCAAAAAATAATGAAGCATCGTTTAAGCTTAGTTTGTTCAATGCATCACGGAAATTTTCGAAATCCTCAGAACTTATAGGGAAGATACCTGCATAAACTTGCGGTTGAACTGTTTTAAAACCAGCAAGTGCTGTAGTCGCTTCTTTTTTGCTTATTGTGATGGTATCACCGACTGGCGCACCATGAATCTCTTTAATACCAGCAATAATAAAACCTACTTCACCGGTTTTTAAAATACCTGTCTCGACTTGCTTAGGCGTAAATATACCGACTTTATCAATTTGGTGGACCTGCCCTGTAGACATAACCACCATTTTATCGCCTTTCTTCACTTCACCATTAATAACACGCACTAATGAAACAACGCCCTGGTAATTATCAAACCATGAATCAATGATCAATGCTTGTAAATTGCCTTTAGGGTCGCCTTCAGGTCCAGGGATATTCTCAACAATCGTTTCTAAAACATCATCAATACCGATACCCGTTTTTGCTGAACACTGCACAGCACCTGTAGCATCAATACCAATAATATCTTCAATTTCTTCACTTACACGATCAGGATCGGCTTGTGGTAAATCAATTTTGTTTAAAATAGGAAGAACTTCTAAATCCATATCAAGTGCGGTGTAACAATTGGCTACAGTTTGAGCTTCAACGCCTTGTCCTGCATCAACAACTAATAAAGCACCTTCACATGAAGCAAGTGATCTTGAAACTTCATATGAAAAGTCAACATGACCTGGGGTATCGATAAAGTTAAGTTGATACAATTCACCATCTTTAGCTCTATAGTCTAAAGTAACACTTTGCGCTTTAATGGTAATACCACGCTCACGTTCAATATCCATAGAATCAAGGACTTGAGCTTCCATTTCACGTTCTTGTAGGCCACCACAATGCTGGATCAAGCGATCGGAAAGCGTAGATTTACCGTGATCGATATGGGCGATAATTGAGAAGTTACGTATATTTTTCATAAATGGAAGTTCTAATAAGGCTGTGGTTAATTCAATAATGGCGAGATTTTAGCTAATTTAGCGCGCTGGGGCTATCTTTATGTTGTGTTAACTTGTGTATTAAGACTTTTAATCAGTGATTTCAACAATATTTATTGGTGAATTTTTTATACGTAAAATGCGAGGAATTAATAATTGACAATATTTACCTCGCTTTTGTTGGTGTCTAGCCAAGAGAAAACCTAAATAACCGCCGAAAAAGCCTAGCAGAATAGCAAGTAATTCATGAATTAATATTTGCTGTTCAACTAACCATTGACCAAGTACTGAAGCGATAATGAGCCCAAGTATCGGCCATAGGTACACTTGCCATGCTGAAAGTAACAAATGTTTATCAGACAAACCTAGCACGACGGTATCACCCACTTGTACAGGTAAACTCGTTTCTAAATCTAAACTCAATTTTGTTTGAGGAAAAGCTTTAGCCACTTGACCACTACCGCAATTATCAACTTGTTTACAGCCACTGCAGCTAGACTTAATTTCACTTTCTACTTTAACAATATTAACTGCTGTATTTAGTGGTCCATCGTTACGGCTAGAATATAGCGTGGTAACAATGGCACTTTCTTCAATCATGGTGCTTTAGGTGGCATGATAGTAATTGAATCCGCAATTGCTTTAGCCGTTTGCGAAGGAATTTTACCGACAACACTGACTTCAATACCTTTATTTACTTGATTTAACACTACCGTAGCACCGTCCATGACAAAGTCAGCATCACGTTGTTTATCTTGAGTACCGTTTACGTAAATAGAAATATCGACTAAACCATCGCTAAACAACATAAACTCTACGGGTTGTTTAGTTAATGATATTTTGTGACGATTTGAATTAATTTGTTTAAAACCTTCGGGTAACCAATTCACCTGCCACTGTAGTTTTTGTTGTTGATATTCTTGAGGGATATCAACAATCACAGGAAGTTCTGTTGACTGTAACTGTAATAAAGTTTCGGACAGTTTTTGACTCACTTCTAAATGTGTAAATTGAATCTGCTCTAATTGCTGACCTTTTTTAGTCACAATAGAGAGTTTCAATAACATACCAGACTTTTGATCTAACCAGAGCCAATAAGCATAACGGTAAGCCTTTTTAGCTTCAATTCTAATAAGTTGTGCGGGTCGACCTAGAATTCGACTTCGTCCGACAGAAATAAAATCGTAACCACTTTCCAGTTGTGTAATATCACCGGATAAAATAGCTGGAATTGGACCACTAATTTGCTTTGACGTAACCGAATAAGGTGGAGATTCAGGTTGAATATAACTGACGATATCACCGATACGCAAAATGTCACGACGTGGACCGTTCAGTGAAGAGATAATTTCTAACTGCTTAGCATTGGTTTCATCCGTACCATGAAACCAATGGTACGGCTGCGCTTGATTATTTTTAATTACAACAAAGGATGTGCTGAAATTTAATGATTTTAGAGAAGAGGATAAACGCTCTAGCCAAGCTTTAGCAGACTTATTTTCATCGGCAACTGCTGAGAAGCTAAGACTTAACAGCAGTAAAGTACTACTTAATAATTTCATTTATTGTGTTCATCAACCTTTTTGATATCAGTTTCCGTATTTTCCGTTGCATTGTCAACGACATTCACAGCGAGTGATCCTAACTTAATTTGTTGTTGATGATCAGAAAGTAAGGCATAGAAACGTCGCTGTTGCTCGATGTAAGCCTGTTTTTGTGTTGCTCGGTCGGGCTGTTGAAAATTCAAACTTACCGGTTCAGCGATACCAGCCATAGGAATAGTTTGCACTATTTGGCTAGGCAAAATCGTATCATTATTTTGTGCAACATTAGTTTGCACACCTAACACCATCAAACCCGCCGCAGACGCAGCAATGGCTAGTTGACCAAAAGGTTTCGCTAACTCTACAATTTTAGCTTTAAATTTCAGTGCAAAAACGTTGCTGGTTTTGGGTGCTAAAATTGTCGGTTCATCTGCAATAGCGCTTGCTATTTCAGCAGATAAATCAAGTTGAAAAATATCCGGGGTATCATTACGTAGAACATCCCCAATCAAATGATAACGATCCCAAGTAGCAGACAAATGCTCATCATTAATGATGTCATCAAATGTACTTTCATTATGTTGGTAATTATCAACACATGATGACACTGTCTCAAACTTATTTTCACTCATATATACACCTTAAAAATTAACACTTGCTGCTTGTGTGAATTAAATTAAATTTTTCGTTAATGCTACAAACTTATCTTGCTTAAGAATGTTGAAGTAATGGTCTGATTTTTTTATCGACTGCATCACGAGCTCTAAATATTCGTGAGCGTACAGTACCAACCGGACAATCCATGATAGTTGCTATTTCTTCATAGCTTAAACCTTCTAGTTCACGTAAGTTAATTGCTGTACGTAAATCTTCAGGTAACTGTTCAATGGTTTCAAAAACAACTTTTTTAATTTCACTCGTTAATAATAACTTTTCAGGGGAAGCGTTTTCTCTTAGTGCTTCACCTGAATCATAAATCTCTGCATCTGCAACTTCTATATCTGAACCTGGTGGTTTCCTGTTACTAGCAACATTGTGGTTTTTTGCACAATTTACTGCTATTCGATAAAGCCAAGTATAAAAAGCACTGTCACCTCTAAAATTAGGTAAAGCTCTATAAGCTTTAATAAATGCTTCTTGGACTATATCCGGTACATCACTTTGATTTTTTACATAACGCGACACTAAATTTGCTACTTTATGCTGATACTTTGTCACCAAAAGGTTAAAAGCATTTTTATCGCCGCGTTGTACTCGTTCAACCAATTTTTGGTCAACGTTTATTTCGCTCATTTGAGCCAATACTCCTAATTTTCAATTACACTTTTAAAATCTAGTTTAACATCTGGCTCATGGCAAACACATCAAGTAGGACTACACATATTTGAAAAAGTTCTAAAAATATTCATTTAATTTCAAAAAAAGTTATAAATATCTTTAATTACTCCCTGTTTTTCCTGTTCCCAAGCGCGAATAACCGTTAAGATTCCTGCTATATATAGGATACATCAAAATCAAAACTTTATGAACAAACAACATAACTGTGACGTACTCATTATTGGTAGTGGTGCGGCTGGTTTAACACTTGCTCTGCATTTAGCAAAAAAATCTGATGTTGTTGTGCTCAGTAAAGCTTTGGTCAATGCCGGCTCTACTTTTTATGCACAAGGTGGCATTGCCGCCGTATTTGATGAAAACGACAGTATTGCCGCACATGTTGATGATACTTTAATCGCTGGCGCAGGTTTATGCGATCAAGAGGTTGTGCAATATACCGCAGAAAATGCTCGAGCTTGTTTAGAATGGCTTATTGGCCAAGGTGTCGACTTTGACCAGGAAGAAGACGACAACGGTGAATTACGTTACCATTTAACACGAGAAGGCGGTCATAGTCATCGTCGCATACTTCATTCTGCTGACGCTACCGGTCAAGCAATTCAAACCACGTTAGTTGATCAAGTTAAAAACCACAGTCGTATACGTATTTTCGAACGCTATAACGCAGTTGATTTAGTATGTGAGCCAATTGATAACACGCAAACGACTGAAAAAAAATGCATCGGTGCCTATATTTGGAATCGCAACAATGAACGCGTTGAACGAATTTTTGCTAAAAAAACTATTTTAGCAACGGGTGGCGCAAGTAAGGTTTATCAATATACATCGAATCCAGATGTTGCCAGCGGTGATGGTATTGCCATGGCTTGGCGTGCAGGCTGTAGAGTGGCTAATATGGAATTCAACCAATTCCACCCTACTTGCCTATTTCATCCTGATGCTGGTAACTTCTTACTAACGGAAGCATTACGAGGTGAAGGTGCTATTTTACGTCGACCAGACGGCAGTCGTTTCATGCCCAGTTTTGATGAACGAGCAGAACTTGCCCCTCGCGACATCGTGGCTCGTGCTATTGATTTTGAAATGAAACGTCTTGGCGCTGATTGCATGTACTTAGATATTAGCCATAAATCTGCTGAATTTATCAAACAACATTTTCCAAATATTTATGAGAAAACTAAATCTTTAGGCATTGATATGACAAAGCAACCAATGCCAGTTGTTCCTGCTGCTCACTATACGTGTGGTGGTGTCATGATCAATAAACAAAGTAGAACTGATATTGATAACTTATATGCCATTGGCGAAGTAGCATATACGGGGTTACATGGCGCTAATCGTATGGCGAGTAATTCATTGTTAGAATGTTTAGTTTTTGCCCGCGCAGCAGCTTTAGATATTGAGCAAAACATTGATCATGAACAAGTCGTTAAAAGCTTACCTGCATGGGATGAAAGCCGCGTTATTAATTCAGACGAAGAAGTTGTAATACAGCATAACTGGCACGAACTGCGCTTATTCATGTGGGACTATGTCGGTATTGTTCGTACGACCAAACGTTTAGAGCGAGCGTTGCACCGTGTTGAATTACTGCAAAAAGAAATGGATGACTACTATCAAAACTTTCGTGTCAGTAATAATTTATTAGAATTAAGAAATTTGGTACAAGTAGCTGAATTGATTATTCGCTGTGCTATGGAACGAAAAGAAAGTAGAGGGTTACACTACACCTTAGATCATCCTGAACTATCTGAAACAGCTACAACAACCGTTTTAGTGCCTAAGAGTTAACTTAGCGACTTACATACTCTGTTTTAGACTTAGCATTTAGTTTCATGACGACACGGCATAATCTAGCATATTGCTTCGGCGTTACGCTGCTTTGAGGGATAAACACTGTTGATGAATATAAGTTTTTCAACAGTTTTTTAATAAAAGATAAATTTTTCAAGTCTTCGTCTTCAAAGGCTAACCAACAGCCCCAAACACCAACTCTACTTAAGGCACTTAACTGTTTTTTATCTTTCGGTGAAAATTGACATTCACCAGATAGCGTTAATGTGAAGCTATTAGATAATGAAGAATGTACACGCAAAAACCTTAGCTTTTCGCGTGTTGTGCCAACATCAATATTATACTTTAACGCGACCGAGAATAAACTGGACCATATCGTTAAGTTCTTTATCTTCACAAACTTCATGTCCCATAAACCAAGCAAATAAGACGGGATCTTGCTCTGCTAATAAGCGTTCAAAAACTTGCTTCTCTTTTGTCGGAAGCAAATCATATGCCTCTTCAACAAAAGGCATAAAAAGCACATCTAATTCAAGCATTCCACGACGGCAAGCCCATCTCAAACGCGGTTTATTACTGGTTAGTGACATATAACACCATTAAAAATAAAATCTGCGCGTATTCTAACAAAGTCATTAACCAATACAATAATGTTTCAGGGTTCAATTAAAATAAAGTACTGATTCATAATGATCACCTTGAAATATTTAATAAAGTCCTCATTATTTGATTAACCCTATAATGATAGCGCGATATTAATATGACAAATTCCGTTGCAACCACATTACCTGACTACGATAACTTACCCGATGCTTTTGCTATTAGCTTAGCTGAATATGGCGCAATTACTTTATCTGGTGAAGAGCAAAGTAAATACTTACAAGGACAAGTAACTTGTGATGTAAATATGCTTGAGAATAATAACCTATTGATTGGTGCCCATTGTGACGCTAAAGGTAAGGTATTCTCAGTGTTTCGACTGATAAATCGTCAGCAAGCACATTTATTATTGCAACCAACAGCAAGTACGAGTGCATCATTAGCAGCATTGAAAAAATTCGGTGTTTTTGCAAAAGTCACCATAGAGAAAACTGAAGACTTAGCGTTTTACGCTGTCGCGGGGAAAAAGGCTACTGAAGTATTACATCAACAGTTCGTTGAATTACCGAACAGTTTAACGCCAGTATTAGAAGTAGGAAGCACCTCTATAGTCTACCTAGCTGGAAAACAAAAGCGTTACTTACTTATTGATAATAAAGAAAACATAGAGAAAATCATTACAGATTTCAATTTAGCTATTTACTCACAAAGCTTGTGGGATTTAATTGAAATTAACGAAGGTTTTCCATTATTAGCACCAGAAACTGTGTCGACTTATGTTCCTCAAATGCTGAATTTGCAGGCGATTCACGGCATAAGTTTTACTAAAGGTTGTTATTTGGGCCAAGAAACTGTTGCTCGCATGCAGTATTTAGGTAAAAACAAACGCGCTTTATTTTCTTTACAAGGCGCTGCGGCTAAAGAAGCTAATAACATAATAGAAGCTGGCGATATTATTGAACAACAATTAGGTGAGAACTGGCGTAAAGCTGGCGATGTATTAGCAAGTTATATCAGTGATGACGGCTGTTGTTACTTACAAGCCGTATTAGCCAGTGATATTGATTCGACCACTCAGTTACGTATCAAAAAACAAGAACAATCGTCACTCTCTGTCGTCGAATTACCTTATAATCTTTAATTATGTGCTGGTCAAACCGCAAAATAGTTAACATTTACTTAAAATTTAGGATATCAAATGAAAATTTCAGAAAATAAAGTTGTCGTATTACATTACGCCGTATCTGACAGCGAAGATACATTAATTGATAGTTCTTATGATCACAAACCATTATCGATTATTCACGGAACAGGTTATTTAATTCCGGGCTTAGAAGACGCTTTAACGGACCATGTTGCAGGTGACAAGTTTGAAGTAGCCGTCAGTGCAGAAAATGCTTATGGCGACCGTCATGACGAATTTGTACAAACTGTGCCGAAAAGCATGTTTGACAGCGTTGAAGACCTAGCTGTAGGCTCACAATTACGAGCAACAACGGATGATGGCGAGCAAACAGTCATTGTTATCGACGTAACGGATGAAGAAATTACTGTTGATGGCAACCACCCATTAGCTGGTATTGACTTAAAGTTTGAAGTAGATATTTTAGAAGTTCGAGATGCAACAGAAGACGAACTAACCCACGGCCATGTTCATGGTGAAGGCGGTTGTGGTCACGAGCACTAGTTTCTCTCAAAACGACTCGCTTAAAACCAACAGTAAAAAAGACGCGTAAAGCGTCTTTTTTACTGTTATTGATAAATGCTTTAATCAATAGCGGTTTATCCTAGCAGTATCATTCACCTATAAAAGCGCAATTTTATTTCGAACTTCCTGATAACGAATGTTCTCACAACAAGCAAAACCCGACAGTTGCTTCACTTTATTTCTACTAAATAATGGCACCATTAAGCCGGTCAAAAATCGGCTTTGAGTCTCTATTGAAAGCTCAGTGCTCGTTTTCTGCTTCATATGTTCAATTAGCTCAGTTAAATAGCCTTTCAGCTGTTCATCATTAGGCCAATTAACTGGCGAAGAATACTCAAGTTTAGCAACTTGGCTGCGACAAACAGAGCAATGCCCACAGTGTTGGGGGACTTGTTTATCATCAAAATATAACGACAAATTACGGCTTAAGCATTTATCTAATTCAAAAAAACGAACCAATGCTGCTATGCGTTTTATTTCACTTTGCTCTTTCTCAAAAAAGTATTGCTGTAAATTTGTCGCCAACGAAGGATCTGCTAATTCCGTTTCATTAACACTATAAACTTCGGTGATTTTCTTCGTTTCTAAAACGATTAAAGCTGATTCTTGTAAATATTCTAATGCGGTGACCACGCGGTTTCGTTCACATTGATAGTGTTTAAATAGGGCATCAAAGTCTGGCTCGCCCCATATTTTTTTGAATTTACTGTGCTGAAAAACCGCCTGCAAGAATTCACGGCGCTCGCCTTTAAAAGTATTTAAAACGTCTTCTTTACTGGTCGTAAATTTATATTTAAAATCAGCAAAATAGGAAAATAACGGTTTTACCACGCCATAAAGTTCTAGTTGTACCAGCAAGGTTTTCATCGGTAATTGACGAATATTACTAGCATTGGAGAGCGATAGCCCTTGTAATTCCCAACGACCATTTTGGCATTCTGCTTTAATGTTAGCTAAAACATGCTCAATACCACTGAGTTCTGGCGTATCACCAAAAACAAAATTTTCAACGGTATTTAAGCCATCTAAATTGGCTAAAGTTATGCAGTTAGAGGGGAAACCATCACGCCCTGCTCTGCCAATTTCTTGGCTATAATTTTCGATTGACTTAGGTAAGTCATAATGAATAACAAAACGAATATCTGATTTATCTATCCCCATACCAAAAGCAATAGTTGCAACAATAATGTCAACCTTGCCTGACATGAAATCATTTTGAATACTTTGTCGTTGATCACTCGCAAAGCCTGCATGGTAGGCCTTGGCATTCAATTGGTTTCTTATCAGGAATTCTGCCACTTGCTCGGCACTGTGCTGCAAGGTCACATAAACAATGCCACATCCTGACTGTTGTTGAATGCTGGTTAATAATTGTTGGTTTTTATGTTGAGCAGACACGGGCACGACAGATAAATCTAAATTTGGTCGATAAAAACCGGTTTGTACAATATGCTCTGGCGATATGGCAAACTTGCTCGCCATGTCATTTTTTACTTTTTTCGTCGCTGTTGCGGTAAGTAATAATACCAAAGGAATATTTAGCTCTTGGCGATAAGCTGGAAGTTTCAAATAATCCGGTCGAAAGTTGTGTCCCCATTCAGAAATACAATGCGCTTCATCAACGACTAACATTGACACGTTTACCGAACCGATAAACTGTCGGAAACGCTCATTTTTGAAACGCTCTACCGATACCATGAGGATTTTAATTTTTCCAGAACGGGTATCAGCCATCACTTGCTGATTTTGATCAGGGGTTAAGGTTGAATCTATACTAGCGGCTGTAATTCCTTTACGAGCTAAAAACTCAAGCTGATCTTTCATCAACGCCAATAACGGTGACACGACTAAGGTTAAATGCGGTAAATGCAACGCTGTTAATTGATAACATAATGACTTACCCGAGCCAGTTGGAAAGATAGACAGTGATGAATGACTATTTAATAGTTGCTTGATTGTTTGTTCTTGCCCATGTCGAAATTCATCAAAGCCAAATGTTTGCTTTAATGTTGAATAAAATGGAGGTATTGGAGAGTTATTCATGACGTTCCTTTGGAAAGTAGTAACGAGTCGCTATAGGTTAATTCAGGCGGTCAGCAAGAAAGTCTAATAATACTCTAATTTTTGGCGTGACACCTTTTCTACTGGGATATATTGCATAAATATCAATTGTTCTTCCTGTCCAGTGAGGTAATACGCGTTGGATCAGCCCTTGTTTTAGTTCATCGGTACATAAATATTCGGGAAATAAACCAATACCGCAATGATTAATCACCATTGTTTTAAGGACATTAAAGTCATCAGCCCTGATTCGAGGAGTAAAACTAACACGGCATTGTTCGTTCTGAGAATTTAGTTGCCAAATGGCTTTGTCATTAACACTGTTCATCAGCAAACATTGGTGATCAGACAGCTGATCTGGAGATGTGATTTCACTATGTTGTTCTATGTAAGCTGGACTAGAAAAGAGTGCTAATTTAACGGTCACTAACTTTTTAGAGAGCAAAGTAGAATCTGGTGATTCACCAACACGTACAGCTAGATCAAATCCTTCCTCAACAATATCAACTCGACGATTAGTTAATTTTAAATCAAGTTCGATATCTGGATACAACCGATAAAAATCAGCAAGTGGTTTTGCCAATAACTCCTGTCCCGCTCCCACGGACGTGCAAAGTTTGATTTTCCCTTTCGGTGTCGCCGATAGGTTTTCAACGCATAACTGCGCATTTTGCATTTCTTCAAATATCCGCTGGCAATGTTGAAAATACACTTGGCCGATTTCCGTTAAATGTAAGGCCCGCGTAGATCGCTCAATTAGTTTCACCGATAGCTTTTCTTCAAGGCGAGATATTTTGCGGCTAATATTAGACTTAGGAAGTCCTATTTTATTCGCCGCCGCCGTAAAACTCCCTTGTTCCGCAACATTCAAAAAAACCATCATATCGTTCAGGTTATTTAACTCCGTCATTTTACCTCCTATTTATCAACTTAACCTTAGTATAAAAGCCAATCATTGTAACCTTAAATAGAACAGTGAGTTATTTTTTTGCTTATTTATCTAAATAAACCAAGGTAATAGAATTACCTCATCGAAAGACAACAACATTTAGGAAAACAAATGGACATTTTAAGTTATAAGCAATTATCACAAGGCGGCTTTGCAGGATTAAAAGAACGTAGGTTTGTTATGGACGAACGTGTCTTTGGTGCAAGGAAAACAGCTGAAACCGTCAATGGATTAAAAAACTTCGTTTACCTAGCTGATGCTAACTTTTTACCTAATGGTTCAACAGGTATGCACCCACATAAAGAAATTGACGTAATTTCAATTATGGCCGATGGCAATGTCAGCCACGCGGGTTCACTTGAGCACGGTCAAAGCTTATCAATTGGTCAAGCACAAGTACAAAGAGCAGGGGCTGAAGGCTTTTCGCATAATGAGATAAACCCTGACAGTAAACCAAATCAGTTGATACAAATTTGGGTATTACCCGATAAATCCGGAGAGAAAGCGAGTTATAAAGCTTATAGCCCTAAAACCGGCGAACTTGTTCATATCTATGGCGGTAAGAAAAATCAAACAAATACTATGTATAGCCAAACGTCTATCTCCATGGTTAATGCCTTAAAAGAGCAAAAATTCACTCATAAAGGGGAAGTGATGGCATACATAAGTAAAGGCAATGTTA
>Ga0209292_1002794_pt1 | contig 19731 bp, 14 predicted proteins | sample GOMGulsemesocosm_2_FD_184634 | JGI IMG/M metagenome (GOLD analysis project Ga0209292, IMG submission 184634) | Methane-oxidizing microbial communities from mesocosms in the Gulf of Mexico - GOM9C Gulf of Mexico (SPAdes) (version 2) | ecosystem: Environmental > Aquatic > Marine > Cold seeps... | reverse complement strand
TTATGACTTTCAAGTAGATGATTTACGCATCTCTGTTGCATCGATGATCAATCCTCGCGTATTAGTGGCTTACGGGCCTAAGTTTGCAGAAATAGTTGATAACGAGAGTGTATTAAAAGATATAGCAATACGACAACAAGGTGCTGATTTAAAAATCTTAATGACAGATTTGGAAGAAGAAGCGAGTTTACAAATAGCTGAAAAGCAAATTTTTGATCTTATTCTTGTGGCCATTGATGGCCCAGATAAACTCATTAAAATAAAGGGAACGCAAGTGGTCTTGGCCGGTGGCCAAGATGGCGATGCCGCCATCATTGAATTTGATAATAAAGCAAATGACAGTAAATTAACCTCAAAAATAGAATCCTTAGATAGGTATTTCCCTGACCCTGACATTCTATCGTTCATCGATAAATATAAACGACGCTTAGGCAATTTGTATAAAGAGGAGATTGCTGTCGCCGATAGTGATTTTAGCACAGTAAAAGGGCTGATACGCACCAGAGAAACAGCACTAGCGAACGTGTTTGTCGATGCAGTTAGAGAAGATGCACAAACTGAAATTGCTATAGTAAATAGCGGTTCTATTAGGAATTCCGAGAAATATCCTAAAGGCTATAAATTTACGCGAGGTGATATTCAAAGCGAGTTTCCCTTTGGTGGGCATCATGTCGCAATAGAAATTGATGGTACTAATATTTTAGCAATGCTGGAAAATTCTTTAAGTCGAATAAAGTTTGAAGATGGTCGTTTTTTAAATGTATCAGGTATGCAAGTGACTTATAATTCAAAAGCGCCTGTCGGTTCAAGAATTTTGACTGTAACAGTCGCTGGTAAACCGTTAGAAAACTTGAAGTTGTATAGCATGGCAATTCCAGATTTTTATTTGGAAGGAGGTGATGAATATACAATGTTGGAAAACCTCAAAACAACATCGAATATTTTTAACAAGCAAAGAACTTGGCATGTCGTTGCTAAGTACCTCTCTAAGCAGAGAAACATTACTGCACCGGCCTTAAACCGTATGGTAGATAAAGCAAAAAATGAAAATTAATTGGTACAGGAGCCTATCATTTCGGATAAATTCTGGAATGTTACTTATTTTAATCACACTTTTTGCATTGGCGGGTATGTCACTTTGGATGACCAGCACATTCAATAAACTATCTTCGCAGGTATCAAATATATTGATACCTGAATTGTCTCATTCATCGGATCTGCACCTCGCTATAAAATATGTTCACCGCAAAATGGATGCGCTGCCTAGGTCAAAATCAAACGCTGGTAATAGGGTGATAGTGACTGATTTAATCGAGGAGTTAGATAAAATATCGATGGGTATCGATAAAATTCAAAATGATGAATATAGTGAGTCTCTCGCAAGAATGACAACCAACCTATTACCCATTGTGAATGCCTATAGCCTTACAGTTTCAAAAAAAATACAAGTTAAAAAAGATTTAGAGAGGAAGAAAAAACTACTAGATGATATTTACTTGTCGCAAATGCAAAAGGAGGGGGTGAGTAATGAAGTAAAAGGGAAAATTCATAAGCTTTATATTTTATCAAGGTCGTTATCAGATATCTCAACTTCATTTCTACTCAAAAGAACCGAGCAGGAAATATTATTCTTAAACAAAGAGTTAGGAAAAACAAGCAAGGTCGACAAACAATTTTTTAATGTCATTAGCAATCAAGAGCAAGGCATTATCTCTGTATTGAGAAAGAAAGGCGATATAGCCGTGAGTTTATCGGTACTTAATACTCAAACGAATGTGATTGTTGAACAGCTAATATCAGTATCTCTTGCAAAAGTGACTGAGTTAGAGGGGTTGGTAAAAACCGCAACTATTCAATTAAAGAAAAAATCGACTGAGTTTACTAATATTATTACTTCAATTGTCGCACTAACCACTTTCTTTACATTAGCGCTAATGATGTACTTTCATAAGCAAGTGTCTAAACGTTTGATGACTATTGCTATAAGCCTGGGACGAAAAGAAAACCAAAAAACCTTGGAAAATGAAACCAATGGTACGTCTGAAATCAGTGTTATTGCAAAATCTATCTTGAAATACAAGGCGCATAACGAATTACAGCGAGACAGGATTGCAAACAGCGTTAATCAACTTAAGTTTATCATTGAGAACTCATCACAGGCAGTGATTATTTATAGAGAAGGTCGAATCATTTTTTGTAACCGCTATAGCCAGGATATGCTAGATATAGATGCAGGCCCAAACAATAATATAGTGTCACAGAACTTATTGATGGCTATAGATGATAAAACCTATATAGACAGATTAAAAGTTGGCGCTTTATATTTCAGATTTTTTGCCAATGATATCGAATGGGATGGTAAACCAAGTACCTTAGCCCTACTCATCGATATTACAAATGAAGTTAAGAAAGAAAAATTGCTGATTAAAAATTTAGAAACGGTAAAAGATGAATCTTTAATTGACGCATTAACAGGGCTTTACAATCGCCGTAAACTTGAGAGTTTTATTGAGCAGAAAATTTCGACACAATATGCGTTAATTGTGGCTGATATCGACTGGTTTAAAGCCTTTAATGATCATTATGGGCATGCAGAAGGTGATGTTTGTATCACTAAAGTGGCAATGGCTATTAAAGAAAGTTTACGTACTGAGGATGACATTGCAGTGCGTTACGGTGGGGAAGAATTTCTTCTGCTTTTAGTTAATAGTACTTTAGCCCAAGCTGAAAAGGTTGCAGAACGTATTCAGACAATCATACAAAAATTTGAAATCAAACACGAAAGGTCGGAGTTTAATCATCTGTCTTTGAGTTTAGGCGTTGCGCATTCGACTGAATTTAAAGAGGGTAATTGGCAAGAGCTGTTTGAAATTGCCGATAAACGGTTATATCAGGCAAAGGCAAATGGCCGCGCACGTGCAGTCTCAAAAGGAGATCAGTTTTTCTAGGCCTATGATAATACAAGCCCAGAAATACTGTTGTGTGATCTATTAACACAGGAAAGTCTATTTAGATTTTCCGTTTTACTCCGCTTCTAGCTCTGTCTTTTATATTACTTTGAATATAGTTTTTATCCGTTGTTTCTGATGAGGCGTGACCAAGTTCATCCGCTAAATGTTTTAATGGCCTTGATCCAGCATCTTCGGTAGCACCTGTATGACGTAGCCAGTGAGTCGTGGCCGCTAATAGATAGTTGGCATCTTCATTGAAACCGTCTTTGTAAAGTGCCTTAATAGCACTATCAAAACTCTGCTCCACAATTCGACGGATTTGCCTTGAGCTCATGTTTCCACTACCGCGTAGTTTATTCAGCATTGGCGAATCTTCATCAGGCGAGGGAAGGGAGGATAAGCCTCGGTAATGCCTATAGCGTTTTAAGTAGTCAAGATAAGCTTGCGGTACAGTGACAGAGCGTACCTTATTACCTTTACCAAACACTGTTAAATACCAAAAGTCATCATCATCTTTCGTGAAATCAGACATTGTTGGTCGCCATTTAGCGTGTTCTGAAAGCTCAGAAACCCTTAAATAGAGGGACTTAAGGGTAACAATGATAAACAAATTTCGCTCATATTGCCGATCGTTATCTGCCATCTCTTTAGTAATACCCAGCACATACTCCCATTGCAGTTCGCTTAATGTATCAGGCGTTTTACGCTGTACTTGCTTAATTAAATATGGACAGCTTTTTTTAACAACAGGCACAAAGTTCTTATCACAAACTTCTTCCATTTGCGCATGCTGATATAGAACACTAAGTGCAGTAAACGTTGAGATCAATGACTCTTGAGAGGGACGATAATTATCGATATCAGCACAGGCATCAGGATTCTTCTTAACTAATGATTTGGCTAATTTAACAACAAATGGGCGCCATTTGGGATTGGAGATAAACTGGCCCGTTTTTTCTTTGAAACGTTGTTGTACAGATGTACCAATCCATTTTTTATCGGGTTTCCAAACGAACTCAATATAAGCTTCAATATCTTTACGGCCAACTTGGAAAATACCTTTATTTAAACTCTGCCAGCAAAATAAACACCAGCGCTCAATTTCATTACGAAACCGTATAAAAGTGCCGTCTGATTTTCTACCCATAATGTATAAGAAGTCTAAAATAAACATTAACTCGTTATTTGCGATAGCAGACAATTGATCTAAGCTTTGCATAAAATCAGCGAGAGATGGATATTCACTGTGCAATTCATTTTTAACCATCAGCGATCGTTGGTATCTAACTTCAGCAAATGTATTAATTAACGGTGTAACTTTAGTCATCAAAATATTCCATAAATCGCAGATATGTATTGAGAATGACATTATAAAGGCTTCTGACACTATGTCCAATACTTAAGAGTATTGGACATAGTAAAGTGCTATTTCCCACTATTACTGATTATTGTGGTTTTGTAGTTTAAAAATTGATGAACTGAATGGCCACAGACGCACTTGAAAACTACAAACGTAGATATTAGCTACGCCTTTCTAATACGTTTTGTTAGTCAAAAACCATGCTTATCGAGAATATTTTGAAATGTTCCATCAGCACGTATACTCTTCAAACCCGCATTAAAGCTCTCAACCAATTCTAAAGAATTAGGGATAGTTTTACTAAACATAAGATACAGAGGTTTTGAATCGAGTAAGGGATTTAGCACTACAATGTCCTCATCCTTGCTATTTGTTAAAAAACTGGCTTCGTGCTTAAACACTAAGATTGATGCTGCAACAAGATCAATCTGCTCAGCAAAAAGCATACGAACAGCAAAAATTTGGTTTACAACTATTTGCTTTTTAAGATAATTTGCAGTGTCAAACTCAGGTGTATATACCCAACCACGCATCGCACCTATAGTGTAAGACTCAAGTGACCTCAGTCCCTCATACTTATCTATACCTAAAGATTTTAGAGCTATTAGCCCTACATCCACTGAGAAAATAGGGTCGCTATAATTATAATCTTTAGCACGCTCATCAGAGTAATATGCCCCCATAACAGCATCAGCAGAGCCGTCTTTTGTCATTTTCATTGCCCTTAACCAAGAATACCAATTAATGCTTGATTCATGGCCTTCTCTTAGAAATGCGGTTTGAACTAGCTCTGTTACTAGCCCTCCAGACTCTAAAGTCGATGCATAATACGGGGCCCAGTCTGTAGTAACCATTTTCACCTTGTGAGACCAAGCACTCTGGCTTAAAACAACGAGCATAATGCTGTAGATTACTAAAATTATTTTTTTTGAAAAAAACATGAACGATCTCCCAAATCCGTATATTTTGCTAATTACCCTTATTAATTAATAGCACAAAATTCATAGATTGATTGAATAGAGACGTTACTGTTTTAAATTTCGCGTACTTTTTAATCTGTGATCGAGGATTTTCCATTGGTCTATGAGTCACAATATCAAAAATTGGAGATCTATTTCTTTACTAAATTCTTATATATTGCCCACAGAATATGTCGAGCTTCAATAATTCGACAAATTACCCGTAATTGATAATAACGGTTATTGGATTTAACATAATAAATAATACATGTCTTAATTGTTCATATTACTTCCTCTATTTTAAAAGCTAGTAAAGAGCTGTTAGTACCAGCTTCTATATACGGATATCTCATATCTTTTGCTGCGCGAAGTGATGTGTTCTTTGTCAAGAAGCGTCTAAATCGACCCTTTTCATCACGCTACTAAATTCAATAACTGCGCCCTACCCTTTGCTGTTAGTTCTAATTACATACCCTATTTCTGGCGCTAGAACAGTGAAGGCTCTCTCGTTATTTATTGAACTTCTTGAAAGTAAGTCTTTTTTCTATACTGAAGATTATTGATAAAAGAGTCTGGGATAGGTATATTGAATCCAACTTTACCCATTAGGGTAATGTGATTACGTTAAGGTAATAAAAATAGCTTAAAGAACAGGTCCGAGTCTGAAACCTACTTTCGTACCTGTTCTATAGAAGAAGCAAAAATAATTAGGGGCTGTAAATGTTAACAATAAATAAAAAAACACTAACGATTGCCATTAGCGCTGCAATTGTCGCCACAGGCGCATCTACCGTGCACGCGGCAGGTTTCCAATTAAAAGAACAAAGTGCTGAAGGCCAAGGTAACTCGTTTGCCGGTCAAACGGCTAAAGCAGTTGATGCCAGTACTATCTTTTTCAACCCTGCAGGCATGGCCAGGCTCAACGGTAATCATGTTCAATCTAACTTGAGTTTTATCGCTCCTGAAGCAAAATACAAACATGGAGCATCTACTTCTCAAGGAGGGCTTTTTCCTAAAAGCACCGGCATAGATGGTGGCGAATCAGCAATTGTTCCTGCTGCGTATGCTGTTTGGGATTACTCCGAAAATGTAAACTTTGGTTTAAGTATTAACGCCCCTTTTGGCATGTCAACTAAGTATGATGAAAATTGGGTAGGTGCTCAATACAATGTATTAAGCGAAATTAAAACAGTTAATATTGCGCCTACTATCTCTTATAAAGTAGACGACCGCTTGTCTATTGGTGGTAATATTCAATTTCAAAAAATAGATGGAAAGCTGACCAACAAAAGTGTTACTGGAGCTGGTACGGCAGCATTAACCACTCTAGAAGCTGATGATACTGGCTACGGTTATTCTCTAGGTCTGTTGTATGAATACAGCGATAAAGGCCGAGTCGGTTTTAGTTACCGTTCACAAATCAAACACACCCTAGAGGGTAAAGTTAGTACAGTAGGTGTAAGCGAATTTGATGCAAGTGCAAAAGTCACTTTACCAGCAGTAGCTTCAATAGGGCTTTATCAAGAAGTTTCTGACAAATGGACTGTATTAGCTGATGTGTCTTGGACAGACTGGTCTGTTTTTGACAAGCTAGAAGTTATAAAATCATCAACCGGAGCTGTGGCAACGACTACTGAATACCATTGGGATGACACCGTATTTGCCGCCTTAGGTGCCAATTATCAATATAATGATAAACTGCAGTTAAAATTTGGTGTTGCTTATGACCAAGGTGCTGCTAATAACAATGATCGTACCGCCGGCATTCCTGATGAAACTCGCTATTGGGCCTCTGTTGGCGCGAGCTACAAATTCAATAAAAAAACTACCTTTAATGTAGGTTATTCACATGTAGAGGCTGATACTGCCAAAGTATCAGAAGACAGCAAACAAAATACCCCAGGTCCAGGGTTCGGTAGCTCTTATAATGGTGAATTTGACCCAAGCGTCGATATATTAACAATAGGTATTAATTACAAGTTCTAAATGACTATGATATAAAACTAAAAGCCTTTAATTTAAGGCTTTTTTTTTATCTTTTTTAAAATTACTTTTGCTATAAATTTGATTATATATATACTAATGTTACCTATAGGTAACCTAATTAACTATTACATCCATCCGGATGTAACTATGATAAAGGCCAACTATGAGCAATGAAGATTTTTATACCGTACCTAAGCTTGCCAAAGAGCTGGGGATTACCCCTAGAGCCATAAGGTTTTATGAAACTAAGGGATTGTTAATTCCACAGCGTGCAGGCAGTACTCGCGTCTATACCCATAAAGACCGAGCCCGGTTAATTTTGATTTTGCGTGGTAAAAGATTGGGCTTCACATTGGCAGAGATTCAAGAGTTTCTTGATCTTTATACCATTGATCCTAATCACAAAGAACAGACACAAATGCTACTAAACAAGGTTGAATTTCGAATTGATGACCTTGAAGAGCAGAGAATAGAGTTGGAACTAGTATTAACCGAGTTAAATGATATTAAAGCTAACTGTCATGAGGCTCTCAATAATCAGTAATCAACGCTAGTTAACCGACAATAAATATAAGTAAACTTCGGAGATAAACCATGAAAAACGCCGTAATTGCAGGCTACACTCGCTCCCCTTTCCAGTTGGCTAATAAAGGTCAACTTACTAGAGTAAGACCTGACGATATGGTCGCAGAAGTAGTACGTGGCCTTGTTGAGCGCACAGGTGTTAAGGGGGATGACATTGAAGATCTTATCCTTGGTTGTGCTTTCCCTGAAGGCGAACAAGGCTTTAACATTGGCCGTACTACGGTATTTTTAAGCGGCCTGCCTAACAGCGTTGGTGGATCTACTGTTAACCGTTACTGTGGCTCTTCTATGCAAGCTATCCATATGGCTGCAGGCAATATCGCATTGGGTGCAGGTGATGCATTCATTTGTGCAGGTATCGAGAGCATGTCTCGCATCCCTATGATGGGCTTCAACCCAATGCCCAATCCTAAGCTTTATACTGACTACCCTGAATCCATGATGGGTATGGGGGACACCGCTGAAGTGGTAGCCAAAAAGCACGGTATTACCCGGGAAGAGCAAGAAGCTTTTGCGGTTAAATCACAGCAAAAAGCGGCGAATGCACGCGAGCAAGGTTTATTTATAGACGAAATAGTTGCGGTCAATGGCGTTGATCAGGATGGGTGTATTCGTCCAGACACTACCGTTGAAGGTCTTTCAGGCCTTAAGCCAGCATTTGATGCAGCGGGTAGTGTAACTGCCGGTACTAGTTCCCCACTGACAGATGGAGCATCAGCAGTACTGGTATGTTCTGAAGAGTATGCTGCTGAGAACGGTATCAAGCCAATGGCGCGTATCTTATCGGTTGCTACATCAGGTTGTGACCCTGAAATCATGGGCATGGGGCCTGTAGGCGCGACTAACAAAGCGCTAGCGCGTGCTGGTCTGAAGATTGAAGATATCGATATTATTGAGCTAAACGAAGCTTTCTCGGCACAGGCACTGGCGTGTATTAAAGAGTTGGGCCTAGACACAGATAAAGTTAACTTAGATGGCGGCGCTATTGCTCTAGGCCACCCTTTAGGCGCTACTGGTGCACGTATCGTTGGTAAAGTTGCATCATTATTGCAACGTGAAGGTAAGCGTTACGGTCTTGCTACACAGTGTGTCGGAGGCGGTCAAGGTGTCGCTACTATAGTGGAGGCTATCTAACATGAGCACAATTAATAAAGTGTGTGTGATTGGCGCAGGTGTGATGGGAGCGGGAATTGCCGCTCATATCGCCAACGCCGGTCACCAAGTACTGCTGATGGACATTGTGCCTGAAGGTGCTACAGACAGAAATGTGGTGGCTAAAGGCGCGATTGCAAAACTGATTAAATCAAACCCTGCTGCCCTTACCTCTAAGCGCAATGCAAAGCTGATTACGCCGCTAAACATCGACGACGATTTGGCACAAATTGCCGATTGCGATTGGATCATTGAAGCGATTGTTGAACGTCTGGATATTAAGCAGAGTTTATACGCTAAGATCGATGCTGTGCGCAAGAGCGGCGCAATTATCTCTTCAAACACATCGACTATTCCGTTAAATGCATTAATTAACGGCATGAGCGATGCATTTGCGCAAGATTTCTGCATCACTCACTTCTTTAATCCACCGCGTTACATGCGTTTGTTAGAAGTGGTTAAAGGTGAGAAAACCCGCCAGAGCGCTATTGATACCGTTAGCGAATTCTGCGATTACAAGTTGGGTAAGTCTATTGTTGATTGTAAAGACAGCCCGGGTTTTATCGCCAATAGATTAGGTGTTTACTGGATTTACGTTGCTTTAGTTGAAGCAATGGATGCTGGTTTAAGCATTGAAGAAGCAGACGCTATTTTATCTAAGCCTTGCGGAATTCCTAAAACCGGGGTGTTTGGCTTAATGGACCTGGTCGGTCTAGATTTAATGCCAAACATCTTAGACTCGATGGTGAGCTTATTGCCTGAGAGTGATGCATTTGTACAAATCAGACGTGAACTGCCGTTATTAGAAAAAATGATTGCTGACGGTTATACCGGTCGCAAAGGTAAAGGTGGCTTCTACCGCATCAACCGTAGCGACGGTAAAAAAGTTAAAGAGGCGATTAGTTTAGTGACCGGTGAATACCATCCCGTCGCTAAAGCACGTCTTCCTGAGGCGCGCAGTCACTTTAAGAAATTCTCTGAACTACTTGATACTGATAGTAAAGGCGGAAATTATGCATGGCGTGTAATGTCCAAAACATTAGCCTATGCGGCAAGTTTGATTCCTGAGGCCGGTGAAGATATTACCGCTATTGATGAAGCAATGCGTCTAGGCTACAACTGGAAACTTGGCCCATTTGAACTGATCGATAAACTTGGATCACAAGCTTTTGTTGATAAACTAGTCAAAGATGGCGAGAGCATCCCCACCCTTCTATCAACGGCCGCTGGACGTGACTTCTATACAGAAACTAACGGTGTACCACAGTACCTTGGCAGAGATGGCGAGTACAAAGCATTAGAACGTGCTGCAGGCATCGTGATGTTGTGCGATATCAAGCGTAACAGCCAACCCATTTTGAGAAATGGCTCTGCTGCACTTTGGGACATCGGCGACGGTGTTGTCTGTTTCGAATTCACCTCTAAAATGAATTCTCTTGATGCTAATACCATGGCATTGATTCAGAAATCCATTACCCAAGTAAAGAAAAACTACAAAGCACTGGTTATCTACAACGATAGCAGTCACTTCTCTGCAGGCGCCAACTTAGGTTTAGCCATGTTTGCTGCGAATATTGCCGCTTGGCCTGAGGTCGCTAAATTAGTCAGTGAAGGACAAAAAGCTTATAAAGCATTGAAATATTCACCTTTTCCTGTGGTATCAGCACCTGCAGGCATGGCCTTAGGAGGCGGTTGCGAAATATTACTGCACAGCGATGCCGTTCAAGCGCACATCGAAACCTACACAGGTCTTGTTGAAGTGGGTGTTGGTTTAGTCCCTGGCTGGGGTGGTTGTAAAGAAATGCTAGCGCGCTGGCAGAGCAACCCTAAACACCCACGTGGCCCAATGCCGGGTGTCGGCAAAGCGTTCGAGCTTATCTCTACGGCTGCCGTGTCTAAATCAGCGGAAGACGCTAAGAGCAATTTAGTGATGCGCCCTACTGATGGCATCACCATGAACCGCTACCGCCTGCTTGCTGATGCTAAACAAAAAGCACTCTCTTTAGTTGAAGGCTACGAAGTACCAGCAGAGCCTACTTTCAATCTGCCAGGACAAAGCGCCAGAGCGGCTCTAGAAATGGCCGTAGATGGTTTTGCCAGAGCCGGGAAAGCGACCAAGCACGATCGTGTGGTATCAATGGCCGTTGCCGATATTTTAACCGGTGGCCCTAAAGCAGATCCGACGGTTGAACAATCTGAAGATGATATCTTGACGCTTGAGCGCAAAGCTTTTATGAAAATTATTCGCCACCCAGACAGTTTGGATCGTTGCGAGCACATCCTGTTAACCGGCAAACCTTTGAGGAATTAATCATGGCGACTTATAAAGCCCCTATCCGCGATATGCAATTTGTATTGTACGAATTACTCAATGGCGACAAACTTAACGAACTACCTGGCTTTGAAGAAGCCACTCGTGATCTTATTGACCCTGTTATGGATGCAGCAGCGACCTTTAGTGAAGAAGTGATCTTCCCTATCAACCGCTCTGGTGATGAAGAGGGCTGTAAACTAGAAAACGGTGAAGTAACCACTCCTGCAGGTTTTAAAGAAGCTTATAAGCAGTTTTGTGAAGGTGGTTGGAGTACATTTGCTTGTGATCCTAACTACGGTGGTATGGGCATGCCTAAGAGCGCCCATTCCATGGTTGAAGAAATGCTTTGCTCTGCAAACATCTCTTTTGGTATGTACCCGGGCCTATCTTTTGGTGCTTATCATTCACTACACAACTTTGCATCAAATACACTTAAAGATCTGTACCTACCTAAAATGGTCGATGGTACTTGGTCTGGCACTATGTGTTTAACAGAGCCACACTGTGGTACGGATTTAGGTTTATGTCGTACTAAAGCAATGCCTAGCAAGGATGGATCATACGCGATTAGTGGTACTAAGATCTTTATCTCTGCCGGTGATCACGATTTGACTGAAAACGTGATTCACTTAGTCTTAGCACGCACACCTGATGCCCCAGCTGGCATCAAAGGCATTAGCTTGTTTGTTGTGCCTAAGTTTAACTTAGATGAAAACGGTGCAGTGTCTGATCGCAACGCTGTTGTCTGTAGCGCGATTGAGCATAAAATGGGCATCAAAGCTTCGTCTACCTGTGTGATGAACTTTGATGGCGCTAAAGGCCACCTTGTAGGCGAGCTTAACAAAGGCATGCAAGGCATGTTTGCGATGATGAACAGAGCGCGCTTGGCTGTTGGCATGCAAGGTCTTGGTCTTTGTGAAGTCTCTTATCAAGGTGCTGTTGAATACGCAAAAGACCGCATTCAAGGGCGTTCACTATCCGGTGTTAAACACCCTGATAAATCAGCAGACCCTATCATTGTTCACCCTGATGTACGTCGCATGTTAATGACAATGCGTGCTTACACGCAAGGCGCGCGGGCCTTTGGCGCTTGGGTCTCCGAAGAGTACGATTATTCAAGTAATCATCCAGATGTTAAACGTCGCGCTGAGGCTGATGAATTTGTACAGTTGACAACACCTGTTGTTAAATCACTGTTCACTGATCTTGGGTTTGAATGTACTAATTTAGGCATGCAAGTATTAGGTGGCCACGGTTTTATTCGTGAATCAGGTATGGAGCAGTACGTACGTGACTGTCGTATTACCCAAATTTATGAAGGCACTAACGGCATTCAAGCGCTGGATCTTATCGGCCGCAAAATGCCAGATAAAGCCGGTCGTAACTTACGTCGCTTCTTTCACCCAATACAAGAATACCTAGAAGCTAACATGGCCAACCCTGCCCTAGCAGAATTTGTGCAGCCGCTTTCTAAGTCTTTTATCCGCTTACAACAGGCCACAGGGCAAATCGCTACTGTTGGCATGTCTAAGCCTGAAGAAGCAGCGGCAGTTGCCAGTGATTACTTGAAACTGTTTGGTTTAGTGGCGCTTGCATTTATGTGGTGTCGTATGGCTGAGATTGCGCTTGAAAAGCAAGCAGATGATAGCAGTGGGTTTTACGCGGCTAAGGTTAAAACCGCGCGTTTCTACATGCAAAAGCTACTGCCACAGACCAGTACTTTATTTGCAACCATCATGGCCGGCGGCAGTACTTTGATGGATCTGGATGAAGATCAGTTCTAAGAGACCCCAGCATATCGACTGCATTTGATAATACAGCGTTAAAAACAGGCTCAATAAAGATGAATTAAGTAATGCTTAGCTCATCTGGAATGCTCATTTACAACTGTAAACTCCGCTATTTCGCCTGTTTTTTCCTTGCCTTATCTGCATTCGTGACGTTAGCAGAGGTCCCTATAAATAAAACATTCTTTAACGTTTGTTTCCCCTAACATTGCGGCTTTGCTGGAACGTTAGGGGATTATTGAGTCATTTAATATGAATATGCACCTGCGTTTAGTTAAAATTTTAGTCGCCGGATTTCTAAGAAAAAAGTTTAATACTAGCACTAGCACACCGTCAACTATGACCATGCGTGTCTGGCCAATGGATTTAGATTTTAACTTACACAAAAACAACGGTCGCTATTTATCTTGCATGGATCTGGGTCGCTTTGATCTGGCGTTTCGTTTAGGTCTGCATATTCCGCTATTAAAAGAAAAATGGATGCCATTGGTGGGTAGCTCCACTATTCGCTACAAAAAATCACTAGGCCCTTTTCAGCGTTTTGAGTTAATGACCAATATCGCAGGCTGGGATGAAAAGTGGATTTTTATGCAGCAGGAGTTTCGGGTAGGTGATGTTGTCTACGCACGTGGCTGCACTAAAGTGCTCTTTCGAGGAAAAACTGGCAATGTGCCAAGTAAGACTTTAATGGATTACGCCAACATAGACGAACGGTCTCCCGAATTACCCCAGTGGATACAAGATTGGCACCACGCCGATCAAGCTTTAGGCGAAACATTACAAATAAAAAAATGAGGTCTACATGAGCAATTTAAAAGGTAAAACGCTATTTATTTCAGGCGCGAGTCGCGGTATTGGTCTGGCAATTGCTAAAAAGGCCGCTGCTGATGGCGCTAATATTGTTATCGCTGCTAAATCAGCAGAAGAACACCCAAAATTACCGGGGACTATTTTCTCTGCTGCTAAAGAAATTGAGGCGCTAGGTGGTCAGGCACTGCCGCTGCAAGTTGATATCAGAGATGAAGAGCAAGTGGCAAAAGCGGTTGAAAAAGCCGTTGCAATGTTTGGTGGCATTGATATTTGCATCAACAACGCATCGGCCATTAGCCTAAGTAAAACGTTGAAAACGCCAATGAAGCGTTTTGATCTTATGCACCAGGTAAACACACGCGGTACTTTTGTAGTATCACAAGCTTGTTTGCCCCACTTGTTAAAATCTGCAAACCCGCACATTTTAAACCTTTCTCCGCCATTAAATATGGATCCAAAATGGTTTAAAAATCACACAGCTTATACTATTGCCAAATACGGTATGAGTATGTGTGTGCTAGGTATGTCTGCTGAGCTTAAGAAACAAGGTGTTGCAGTCAACGCGCTCTGGCCAAAAACAGTCATCTACACTGCTGCCCTTGCTGCGATTGGACCACTAGTACAAGGCGATAACTGTCGTACCCCTGACATCGTCGCTGACAGTGCTTATGAGATACTGACACGTGATGCGAAGGGCTGCACAGGCAACTTCTTTATCGATGAAGAAGTATTGGCTGAAGCGGGTATTACGGACTTAACGCATTATGCTGTTAATCCTGGCAAGCCGCTGCTTCCTGACTTATTTCTTTAATAGAAATGAATTAGGTAATGCCTAAATCATTTGAACCATAGATGAATTAGGTAGAGTATCCACAACTGTATATCTGTATTAGCAGGTATGCAGTTGTTTTAAGTCTCAAACTCTTTAAATGTTTACCTATTATTACTGATTACCCATAGTTGCTGGCATTTTAACAGCGATAACCTGTCCTTTGGCACACACCACTCCTTTAGCAGATAAAGTGATATCTACCACCACTTTACGCGCTTTAGCCTCTACAATAACTCCTACGAGCTCTAGCTCTACGCCAATAGGCGTCGGCGCAAGATAATTGATATTCAAGTTAGCTGTCACAAAACGCATAGCAGGCAATGAGCCTAGCGCTCGCCCTTCTTGCTTAAATGCCATAGCAGAGGCGCTGCCCGTTCCATGACAGTCAATCAGAGATGCAATAAGACCACCGTAGACAAAACCTGGAATGGCAGTGTGCTCAGGCTTAGGAGTAAAATGTGCGATGGTCTGGTCGCCCTGCCAATAGCTTTTGATTTGATGGCCCAATGGGTTTTCTTTACCACAGCCATAACAGTGACTTAAGTCTTCGGGGTAAGCATCTTGAAAAGCGAGTTGCGTCATAAATAGGTCCTGTTGTTCATGAATAGATTCACGATAGTTCAATAAATACCAAAGATGGATGTAAGAGATACCACTAATTAGTTCTCATTCAGAAACGGGGCCGTAGCGAGAGCGACTCAATGGTTCAAGATGCACGATACTAGATATGGGCGTTTGGTCATTCCAAATAACGACATCTAGTAGTGAGCAGATTGAGCCAGTGAGACGTTCGCAGTAGGCATCTGTTTCTGGATGGGAACTAATTAGCCTGCTTAAGGCATGCTGCGCTGATCATCGATCACTTTACCGTCATTTGGTAGACTGTTGGTGGCAACCAATTGTACGCTGGCATTTAAGCGAGTGATATTTTTTATATTCAATTGGATATCAGCGCACAAATTCTGGTATTGGTCGTCAGTCATAGCGCTGATATCGGCTTCGCACAGTAATGACATATGATCATTAAGATTCACCTGTGTGACAGCGAGCCTCGCCTTACTGATCTGCGGATGCTTCTGGCGAATTTTTTCTATTTGCTCGGGATGTACAAACATTCCTTTCACTTTGGTGGTTTGATCTGCACGGCCCATCCAGCCCTTAATACGCATGTTTGTTCGTCCACATTCACTCATTCCCGGCAGCAATGCCGACAAGTCGCCCGTGGCAAAGCGAATCAGTGGGTAATCTTGATTAAAGCTAGTCACAACGACTTCACCCACTTCTCCTTCTGGCACTAACTCATTGGTACCAGGGCGTACGATTTCAACAATAATGTCTTCTGCAATGATAAGACCATCATGAGGCTCGCTCTCATAGCCTATAAGACCTACATCCGCGCTTGCATAGGCCTGCAATGCGCTAATTCCGGCCGCCTTAAATTCTGCCCGCAGAGGAGGAAGGTAGGCCTCACCTGTAACAAGCGCCTTTTTAATACTAGAGATATCGCGATTATCAGCTTTGGCTTTATCGAGCAGTATTTTTAAAAAGGAAGGCGTCCCGCAATAGCCCTCTGGTTTTAAATTCTCGATAACATCTAATTGCTGTGCACTTTGTCCAGGCCCTGCCGGGATAACGGTACAACCACAAGCTCTAGCACCAGAGTCGAGAATAAACCCCCCTGGGGTTAAATGGTAACTCAAACAGTTTTGTACTTTGTCTCCATCTCTAAAGCCTGCGGCAAAAAAAGCTTGCCCTAAACGCCACCAATCAACACTACAGACTTCAGGATCATTAATAGGGCCAGGGGACTGAAAAATTCTGTTCACCACCCCCATCCTTGCATTAAGTCCGGCCAATGGCGCATTGTTTTGCTGCAATTCAATCAGCGCTGATTTACGAATAACCGGTAGTCTGGCAAGCTCTGCTCTGCTAGTGACGCTACTCGCATCAATATCCTTTAAGCTTCGCGCGTAGTAGGCGCACTGCTTCTTGGCATAGCTAATAAACGGTGCTAAGCGTGCGAGTAATGCTTGCTCGCGCTCAGCACTAAGTTGGCTTTCTTTAGCATTAAAATATAGGCTCATTACAAATCTCTATTCTTGTTTGCATTAACATCGGAAGTTTAGGATAAAGCTGCTACACAACTGAGAAATCACAACCAACGTTTACGGCGCTTGTAAGATTTTAGATTTTTAAAGCTTTTGCGCTCTTCATTACCACCACCTAAGTAAAACTCTTTCACATCTTCATTGCTCATCAGCTGCTCAGTGGTGCCATCTAAAACTATTTTCCCTGACTCCATAATGTAGCCATAATCTGCGGCGCGCAGTGCATAGTTGGCGTTTTGCTCGACCAATAGCATTGTAATACCCTGATCTTTATTGATTTTTTTAATGATTGAAAAAACTTCTTTAACCAATAATGGTGACAGCCCCATTGAAGGCTCATCCAAGCAAATCATCTTAGGCCTGGCCATTAAAGCTCTGCCTATAGCCAGCATTTGCTGTTCACCCCCGGATAAGTATCCAGCCAATCCGGTGCGCTCTTTAAGGCGTGGAAAATAATGGAAAACCATGTCAATGTCGTCTTTTATGTTAGTGTCATTGCGGGTGTAAGCACCGAGTTTTAAGTTTTCGATAGACGTCATATCTTCTATGATTCGGCGCCCTTCCATCACTTGGAAAACCCCAGTGCGTACTATTTCATCTGCGAGTTTTTTATCTATACGCTCGCCCATAAAGCGGATATCACCACGGGTTACTTCACCATCTTCTGTGCGCAATAAGCCTGAGATGGCCTTTAAAGTGGTCGACTTCCCTGCCCCGTTGGGCCCAAGCAAAGTGACGACGTCTCCTTGAGGTACTTCTAAACTGACACCGCGAAGTACTTGAATCACTTCGTCGTAGACCACTTCTATGTTGTTGACGCTAAGCAGTGGTGTCGCAGCAGCTGTTTGTAGTGCGGTTTGTGACATGTTTACTCCTGATAATCCAGATACGACTAAGTGTAACCTGAATCAGTGACTTCACAGCACCACATAGCGCAAGCTCTTGATTCCACAGCGGTTAGAAAAATACCCATTGAACCTAAGGGTACATAAGACATTTCTATTCCACTGTAAAACCAATATCTTACACTCTGTTCCCACTTTGAAGTCACGGATTTAGGTGTAAATAACAGGGCCCAAGCCCTATTATTTAGTTTCGTTGCTTAATCAGTTAATTAATATCCCAACCAATCATCACGACGCGCAAGTGTTACAGTAGTCACTTTGTCTATCTTTACTTCGCCACCGTTGTAGTTGCCTTTGTAAATATTCACTTGGTTAATGCCGCGGTGATCTTTATCTGTCCAGTTTGCGGCTAAACAAACCCCTTCTAAACCCTTAGGTACCCAGTTGGTTCTTGCGTACATGCCTTTACGGGTATTTTCACCGGTAATGCCCCCGTTTTCCTGTGCCCACTCCATTGCCTCTTTCATGAAGTATGCCGAGCAAACCCCGCGAATGTAGTGATGTAAGCGCTCTGTTTTGCCATCAGGATCAGATACTTTAGAAATTTCACGCACTAAGCTCATGCCTGCAGCATCGTCGTTCCAAAAAGGTGTCATCGCAGGGAATATATAGTCTTTTATGCCCTCACCCGCAGCGGCAAAGGTCTTTTTATCTCCGCCCCAAATGTTTGACATAAATTGGATGTCGGTGCCGACGGTATTACAGGATTTGATCAGAGATAAAACGGAGCCGCCTAAGTTACCTATGTAGCCATAATTAGAGCCAGAACTTTTAATACTTAAGCATTGTGCTTTAAAATCCCCGGGTTTCATTGAGACAACGACTGGAGACTGCACATCAAAGCCCAATTCTGTGGCATATTCACCACACGCTTTTTTAGGCGCGTTAGGGAATGGATGGTTAGCGCCTATATGGGTAAATTTAGGCTTGCCACTATTACCTTTATCTTTCCAGTCTTGTGCCGCCCACTGCACTAACCCACGACAAGCATCAGAGTATGATGCGCCATAGAAAAAATTGTAGGGTGCAGGCTTTTTGGTGTTGGGATTTAAGCCGCTAGGATCGGTTAAGTGTCCTGAGTAAGAGGCTGAAAAAACAGGGGTTTTATCTTTTGCTACAAAAGAAATTAGCGCTTCGGTATCGGCAGTCCCCCAACCTTGCATTGCCACCATGTTCTTACGTGATTTCCACTTTTTATAAGCGGCGATAGCCTGTGGTACTTTATAGGCATAATCAATCGTCTCAAATTCAAGTGCGACACCATTGATACCGCCATTGTCATTAATATAAGCCAGTGAGTCACGTATACCACCGGCGTATTCCTTGCCGATAAAAGCAGTGGGGCCGGACATATCTGCCAAGTGGCCGATGAAAACCGATTCAGCGGCGCTCGCTTGCAAGCTAACCCCTACTATCGCGGTGGCGAGAATGGTCGGTATTAAAATTTTATGTTGACGAGCTGGTTGTATCATTGTTTTTTTCATAACAAGCTTCCTTCATAAATGTGGCACTATGCCTTTTTTTAATAGAGATGAATTAGGCGGAGCCTCAATCATCAAGGGTATAATTAGGTTTATCTATCATCATTGCTGATAACTTTTTTTGTTACTTGTCTATATTTAGACTTTCAATCTTTTAACTGCGTTTAATAAGAGAACGGATAGAATTTCCAATAATTCTTTATTTGCGCCCAACGATGCGCCAGACCATCAGGCTCAAAGATTAAGAAGCCGATGATCACTAGCCCTATCGCCATCTCTTTAATGTAAGCTAGCCCGTCAACTACCATGGGAGTATTGCCCCAATCTGTCATTTTCAATACACCTACTACGCTCTCTAGTACCTCAGGCAACAGGACCATAAAAATCACTCCCATCAGCGTGCCCTTAATTGAACCCATACCACCGATGATGATCATGGCCAAAAACTGAATAGACATAAAAATGGTAAAGCCCTCAGCGGAGACGTAACCTAAATAGTGG
>Ga0209292_1002792_pt1 | contig 19743 bp, 21 predicted proteins | sample GOMGulsemesocosm_2_FD_184634 | JGI IMG/M metagenome (GOLD analysis project Ga0209292, IMG submission 184634) | Methane-oxidizing microbial communities from mesocosms in the Gulf of Mexico - GOM9C Gulf of Mexico (SPAdes) (version 2) | ecosystem: Environmental > Aquatic > Marine > Cold seeps... | reverse complement strand
TGTTACGCTTATCATAACTAAGATACTTGCTTCCGAAGAAGTAGTTATCTTTCGTGTCGACATATTCAGTAAGAACCTCGGTACTTACTTCAAATGCCCACACAGTTTATTTGAATACTAATTGTTAAAGAACGTTTTAGCTCCAACATCGTGTGATGTGAGCAGCGCTTCGGGCCATGTGGTCCGTTGCGTTGGGATGCGTATAATACGTTATCCCGTTTCGAAGTCAACAACTAATTTAACGATTCTTTCTTTCGAAAAGAGTAGAAGTTATTTATTCTCTAAACCGTTGCCTAGTATCGTTTAACGTTAACCGCTAAGTGATGCTCTGCTCCGTTTCAGTGAGGCGCATTATAGAGATCCCTCGGCGCTTGGCAAGGGCTATTTTTAAGTTTTGTTTTGAGTGGATAATAAAGCGGCGTTTATGTGTTTTTATGTGATCAAGCTCTCTCCTAATGACTAACCTAAAGCATTTAATAGAGTCAAGTATCAGAAATCGGCAGTGTTAAGACAAAGTAACCAACAGTTAATGGTAGTGGCAAGAACATAAAAGCAGTAACAAGATAAGTATAAGGCGTTAATGTTCATAGAACGCCTTATGTATTTAATATGTTTTAACGAAGCCGTACTAAGGTAAAAGCGCAATGACATCCGTTAAGGTATCAAGAACATGGTCGGCGAGCGCTTCGCCCTCATCAGTAATGTCTTTACCGGTGCGAACAAGGATATTGGTCGCAATCCCTGCATTTTTACCGGCATTAATATCAGAGATTTTATCACCGACTAAAATTGATTGACTCACATCGATGTCAAGATGCTCAACGGCACTATTGATCATCCCTGGCTGCGGCTTACGACAATCACAGGCTTTTTTGTAGTCGCCAATACCTTTATCTGGATGATGTGGACAAAAGTAAACGCCATCAAGATCAACGTTTTTGTCTGCTAGCGACCAGTCCATCCACTCAGTGAGCGTCATAAATTCATCTTCGCTAAAGTAACCACGTGCGATACCCGATTGGTTAGTGATGACCACTAACAGGTAACCTTTCTCTTTAATTTTCTGACAGGCCTCAATGGCCCCTTCAATAAATTGAAAATCATCACTATGGGATACATAACCGGTATCAACATTCATCACGCCATCGCGATCAAGAAAAACTGCCTTATTAGCCACTATTTAAACCTTTCGTTGTTTGATGGTAGACATTTAAGTATGTTCACCTGTTAATAGCAGTGAGTTTACCATAATGGTCAAACGAGTCGTACATTATATAGCGCTCAATCGTGTTCATTATGATTTAATTCACAAGCTGTTACTGCAACGTTTGTATAATGACCGTAAAATCATTAAAATTGCGCTATTACAAACTATTAATGGAGCTCCCATGAGCCTCGAACTATTTTTCATTTACGATTCTCACTGCCCTTGGAGCTATGCCACCACGCCATTAGTAAATGAGCTGCGTGAAGCTTACCCTGATATGGACATCAAACTTCTTCATTGCGCGCATTACGATGGTAGTGATAGTGCAGGCCAATCACAAATTGACGCCGTTAAAGACCAAAGTAGTGTAAAATTTGGTAGAGAACACCTACGTTTCGCCAACAGCCCAAAGAATGCAACCATGACAGCAAATATCATGGCGTGGGTACAAGCCAAGCAACCTGCAAAAGCACTTGATGTCTTAAATTCCATTCAACAAGCGCACTATATTGATGGTAGCCCATTAGGCTACAAGAATGACTTTGCTGATATTTTGGAGGAGCATAGATTATCTGCCCCGAATAAAGTATTTAAAGAAGAGCTTTCTAGTGATGCTGCTTATGTCGTAGAAGATATTGCTGAAATGCAAGAATTTATCGGCACAACGGCCTTCCCAGCAATGCTATTAGTATCAGGTGATAACGCCGTACTACTCAATCATCAACTCTACCTTAATAACCCTCAAGCGATTGTTGAAGCCGTTAAGCTAGAGCTAAAATAAATTAGAACGCTTCCGGTGTTGTAAATGACATCATTTGATGAGTGATTGGATGACTAAAGCTGATAGAACGTGCATGAAGATGCAATCTATCGGCTTTTTTTCCATATAGCGTATCACCAACAATTGGCATATTAAGCCCCAATGTATGCGCGCAATGCACTCGTAGTTGATGAGTACGTCCCGTTTTAGGTGATAAACTCACTTTGCATCGCTCATTTTTCCGTTCAATAACTTGCCACGTTGTCTCTGACTTTTTACCGTGCTCGAAACACACCAGCTGTCGTGGTCTATCTTCGAGATCCCCACGCAATGGCAGTGATATATCCCCGCTTTCTTGTGCCGGACTTCCCTCAATCAAGGCAACATACTGTTTTTCAATTAATCGTGTGGCAAACTGTTTCGCCAGACTCTTATTGGCGCGTGGCGTTAATGCAATTAACATTAAACCGGACGTTGCCATATCAAGGCGGTGCACAATCAACGGACCAGTCGCATCGGGGAATTGTTTTCTTAACCGCGTAAAGACACTATCTTTAATGTGCGTACCGGGAACTGATAAAAAGTCATGGGGCTTGTTGATCACAAGCATATGTTCATCTTGAAAAATAATAGTGAGCTCTTTACCCACCGCAGGGTTTTCCAATAACGGGTTATCATCGACCTCAAGCCCTTTAAGCATGTGGCTCAAGATCGGAAAACATTTACTTTGACAGGCTGGATAATAGTTACCATGCTGACGTACTGCTGATTTTGGTGAAGCTCCCCACCAAAACTCTGCCAGTGCTAACGGTTTAAGACCGTGTTGATAAGCATATTGCAATAACTTAGGCGCGGCACACTCACCAGCACCCGATGGTGGGATTGGTGCATCGAGTGCACTAAAAATATCATTGAGATCGCGAACCTGTCCCTCACCATTGCAAAATTGATATTGCGCAAAGAGTTTTCGCTGTAATTTAGCCGAAAGCTTACGCCGTGTTTTTGCCAGCTGCGCTATTTCATCCGTTAATGATTTCAATTGTGCTGACGTCGCGTCAATCGCAATCGCCGATGTATCTTTTAGCTGTTTAAGCACGCGTTTATCAACAATACTTTGTTGTGATAGTTGATCTAAGCTCAGTCCACTCTCAATACCGTGCGACAATTGTGCACGGCGCTGTTTTCTCATTTTTCGGTTATCCGCCATCACTTGGTATTGCAGCTCAAGCGCCTGGGTAAACTTCGCCTCTTGCAACGCTAATTGTTGCGTAAGAGTTGATAATATAGGTTGTGCTGTTAAGTGACTTATTTCGTCATTAATATTACCGATAATCGCCATTTCTTTAACGACGAAACTGTCATTAGCAAACGCATCAAACACCGGCGGTACAAAACGCTCTATTGACGCCTCACCACTAAGCTTGCCTGAATAGCCCGATAAAAAACCGATATCACCGATGCTACTCTCCACCAGCAACACGCCAAACATTTTACCGCTGGTCTCAAAGTCATGTAACGCTTGCCCTTGCTTGGTTAGATACGCTTGCAACTGCTCTGATGCCAACACGCACAATGGGTGTGGCTCGTAATAAAACGGAAAGGTAAATAGTGGGGGCCGTGCGTAGGCATCTATTGATTGAGAAAAGGGAGTGAAAAGTTCGGCGGTTGATGACATACACACATCTTATGAAAAAATAAATGACAGGATATTTTACCCTGCCACGTCCTTATTGACTAATCCAAATTACGTTAACTCGTTTTAAATTGACTGATATTTTGACGTAATGCTTCATAAGCAACAATGGATACGGCGTTGGCCATGTTAAGAGAGCGTGCGTCGTTAGCCATCGGGATAGTGATACAGCTTTGCTCGCGTTTATCTAAGATATCTTGTGATAAACCATTATCTTCTCGTCCAAAATAGAGAAAATCACCGGCGCTAAATTGTGCTTCAAAATATGTTTGGGTGGTTTTAGTCGTCGCAAAGTAATGATGCTCGCTAAACGGGTTCTGTTCCCAGAACTGTTCAATGTTGTCATATTCTCTAACATCGAGCTTAAACCAATAATCGAGGCCCGCGCGCCTTACTTGCTTTTCCGTGATATCGCCAAAACCATAGGGTTTGATTAAATGCAGCGTACAATCTAGCGCATAGGCTAAGCGCCCCACGGTGCCAACATTACCCGGCATTCTCGGTTCTACTAATACAATATTAAACATCATTTATTCCAAAACTAACTTTTGCGGCATCATAAAGCAGTCATCGGCAAAGGTATAGTCGCAACATCACTATTTTTAATAGCTACCACATCACCATTGTTTATTTTTGCACAATAGAATATCTCAAATGCTATATTAATGCAGAATATCGAAAGCTATACTCTCCCTATTCAATGTATTAGACATTACATCAATAAGGATCACTATGAACACGCCAATAAAAATTGTTGCCTTTGCCGGCAGTTTACGCAAAGAATCCCTTAACCATGTATTAGCGACCGCCGTTGCAAACGCCGCGCAACTAGCAGATTCAGGTGCAGAAATAGAGGTTATTCAATTAAGTGACTTTGATATCCCACTGTTTAACGAAGACCTAGAGAAGATAGGGCCAATTGATGGTGTTGAGCGCTTAAAAGCTAAAATACGTGATGCCGATGGACTTATCGTTGCCAGCCCTGAATATAATGGTTCGATTAGTGGCGTACTTAAAAATGCGCTGGACTGGGTGTCACGCACAGCGCCAAATACAACACCTGCGTTTGCTAATACAACGGTGGCATTAGTGGCAACATCACCAGGTGGTTTGGGTGGTATTCGCGCATTGCCGCATGTTGCCAACATATTTGCTGGCATGGGCGCATTAGTGCTGAGTAAACAATTGGCGGTTGGCGGCGGATATCAAGCATTCGATAATGCTGGGGGCTTAAATGATGACACGATGCAACAGCAGGTTAATGCCTTGGCCAGTAGCTTGGTCGATACAGCGACTAAACTGCGCTAATACCAATTCAGTCTAGTGACTCAGTGCGTGAAGCGCTGAGTCATTATATATGCTACTTACTTTCTTGTAATGTTGTGACACCAAGCAGTAGTGATTGCTCACCGCAGCTTAGCCAAATTTCACCTTCGCTGATTGAAAATTGCAACTGCATCGTACGCGTAACAAGATCTGCTAAGGCAGTCATGGTTTCATCATTGACCAAATAGACAGTTAAATTATTGAATTTATTGGCTGTCGACTTTTGCTGATTCCACCATTGCGCTGCCGCATTTTCACCATAAGCGAAAATCACCGATTGTTGAGCACGTACACTGCCCTTTTTAATGCGTTTTTCATCCGGCAGGCCAAGGTCGATCCACAGCTCAATTTCATCGCTGTAATTAACTTGCCACAGATCCGGTTCATCTTCATCACTCAACCCTTTGGTAAAGCTTAATTGTTCATTGCCGTGCATCGCCCATGCAACAATACGTAACATCATTCGCTGTAACGTTTCTGAAGGATGTTGAGCAACCGTAAGCCCCTGATCTAAATAGACGCCTAAATCCATATTGGCTAAATTAACATCTGCTTTATATATAGTGGCTTTTTGCGCCATGGTGTTTACTCACAAGGTATTTTATTATTGGCGCCATAGTACGCCCATCGTTATTTATTACCACTATTTTTTATATTTGTTACACTCATGCCAATACAATCCAATTTATTGATTTTAAGGCAAACAATATGACAAAGCTGCGCGTAGAATTATTACTCACCGGAAACGAATTAATGTGCGGTGATGTCATTGATAGTAACTCGGCATTTATTGCGCAGCAGTTGGCAACGTTAGGACTGGAAGTAACTCGCCGTGTTACCGTAAAAGATGATTTAGATCTATTAGCCGAAGAGCTTGTTTCGCAATCAAAACGTGCGGATATTCTTATCGTTAATGGTGGCCTCGGCCCGACGGTAGATGATATGACGGCACAGGCATTAAGTCTTGCTGCCGGCGTACCAATAGTATGTCACCCTGAAGCACTAGCCCACCTTGAAGATTGGTGCCAGCGCCGAAATTACCCACTTAATGAACCCAATAAAAAACAAGCCATGTTGCCACAAGGTTGTGACATCATTGCCAACGAAACAGGCAGCGCGCCAGGATTCTTGTTAGCGCTTAATGGGTGTTTAATTTACACTACCCCGGGCGTGCCGAGAGAATTAAAGAAGATGCTTGGCAATGAAATAATACCGCATATTCGGGCCAATCATGCGCTCGAATCTGACACTCAAATCAGTCATTTTGGTGTCTTTGGCATCGGCGAATCAACGATCCAAGAAATGGTTAATAACGCCCTACCCGATTGGCCTAGCAATATCGAGTTAGGCTATCGTGCAGCGATGCCAAATATCGACATCAAGCTGACTTCTCACGACAAAGCAGCTCATGATATTAAGCCACTTTGGCAGCAGAAATTAATTGATCTGCTTGGTGCGCACGTGATTGGACTTGGCCGTACGACGATGCCGCAAGCCTTGGTTGAAGTTTTAGCTAGCCACCATAAATCAATTACCTTTGCAGAATCATGCACTGGCGGTTTAATGGCATCACAACTGACCAGCATTGCAGGTTCTTCTGCAGTATTTGAAGCCGGATTTGTCACCTATTCCAATGCGATCAAAACATCGGTGCTTGATGTTAAAGAAGCGACTTTACTAGAGCATGGCGCGGTCAGTGAGCAAGTTGTTGTCCAAATGCTCCATGGTGCACTGGCAAAAAGTGGTGCAGATTATGGCGTTGCGGTATCAGGCATTGCAGGCCCAGGCGGTGGTAGCGACGAAAAACCGGTAGGTTTAGTCTGGATAGCTTGGGGCAGTGCTCAACTCAGTCAAACGGCGGCTTTGTATCTTCCTCTTGGCCGTCAATATTTCCAGCAATATGTCGCAGCCGTTGGCCTCGACCTAATTAAACGCTGCGTGATTGGTGAAAAACAACCACCAGCCTATTTAGAGGCTCGCAAAGCAAAACTTAGCGGACAGCAATAATATGAAAGTACATCTTATTGTTGCTCACCCTGAGCCAAACTCGTTCAATTTTGCTTTGTATAATCAGGCCAAAACACTATTTGGTGAACATGATATTGCCGTTGTCGAGTCTGACCTTTATAGCCAAGCGTTTAATCCCGTTGCAGGAAAAGATGACACCAGCAACTTCCCTACTAACGAGCATTATCATCTTGCAAAAGCACAGCGTATCGCATTACCTGATAATGCATTTTCAGCGTCTATCAAGACCGAACAGCGAAAGCTTGAGGACTGCGATGTCCTATTGCTACAATTTCCATTATGGTGGTGGTCATTCCCGGCAATGTTGAAGGGCTGGGTCGATAGAGTATTCACTTCAGGTTTTGCTTATGGAAAAAATGCGACGTTACCCCCTAAGAAAGTCATGTTTTCCATAACCACTGGCGGTGCCAATTCGCAACAAGAAGTTGATTATTACCAGCAAAAAATCGATAGCTTATATCACGACGTTTTTGGCTTTATGAACTGGCAAGTGCTTCCTGCTTTTATTGCGCACGGCGTTACGGATAAAAGTGATCAACAACGCCGCGCTATATTAGGTTCACACAAAGCCCATCTATTAATGCATCTTGTGAATGTAGCCTAACGCGATAATGCTAGCGGCTATAAACAAAGGCCGCATTGGTACCGCCTTGCTGGCCTACGGCAATTTGAATGTTAAGGTGAGCCAAACTCTCCAATAATCGAGCCGTCGCCAACGGCCCAGTGTCTAAAGGTGCGTAGCCAATTTTCTCGGCTAATATCATCACTTCCGCTTTCGAATTTTTATGATCACCGGCAATAAAGGCAGTGACTTGATGTTGATTATGGATAGGCTTATCCATCACATCAGCAAATATTGTGTTAAACGCCTTGATCACATGAGCGCTAGGAACCACCTTTGCAATCTCCTGTGCGGCACTAGTGTCCTCACCGAGTAGCAAAGGTGACCAATCATCATTTAAGGGATTAGTACTGTCGATAATGATTTTATTACTCAGTAGATCGTTGTACTGTTCAAGTAATGGTGCACAAGCGCTATAGGGGATCGCTAAGCTAATAGCATCAGCTTGGACTATCGCGTCAGCGAACAATACGGTTGGATAGGTAAACGAATGAGTAGATAACTCACGCAAACCGATAATCACTTCATATCCTGCTTTACTATAAATTTCTGCTTGTTTTTTTCCTACATTTCCAAAACCTAAAATTGCTATTTTCATGATGCTAACCCTTCTATTTTACTGTCGATATTGACATTGGCGGCTAGATTAGCAAAACTATGTATCCATCGTAAACTAGGTACCCAAAGGTAACTGAAGTGATCAATAATAAAAAACCAAATGTATATGCCAGTATATGCCCATCTAGAGAGCTTTTAGCATTAATTGGAGAAAAATGGGTTTCTTTAATTATTGGCGCGCTCAACGGGAATACTTTACGTTTTGGAGCCTTGAAAAAAATTTGTGACGGAGTTTCACAGAAGATGCTGACACAAACGTTGCGTAAGCTAGAACGTGCTGGCTTAGTCACGCGCACAGTCTACCCAGACGCCTTGCCGTTAAAGGTTGAATATGCGCTAACATCTTTAGGCTGTACCCTAGTACCAGTATTAACCATCTTGAAAGGTTGGGCACAAGAAAATTTGCATCAAGTTGCAATTAATCGTGACCATTATGACCAAGCGCATGAAGAATAGTCGCTAGTCACATGGTTGTGCAGCGTGATACCACACATGACTTATTAAGGTATTAGCGAGTTGATATACCGCAACACTGCATTGAGACTTTTGCTGGCCATCAGAAACCCAAGTTGCACGTTCAACGGTACTAACATAGTCACCATGACTAAAAAGGTTCTCTAATGTTGATTTAGTATTGACGCCACTGGCAAAGTAACTAGTCATGGCGTGCGAAAGCGTTGCTTTGCTATTAGTTTCAATAATAATGGTATCATCGCTAATACTCATCCACTTGATATCATCAGTCATTTTACTTGTCATTAATGACACATTTTGTTGGTTATAAGCATTGATGAATGATTTCACAACCATACTATTATCATTTTGTGTTGCCGAGACCAAACAACAAAAACTCATTAATATCGCCGCTGTTAATATATTCTTTAGCATGAACTTAGCACTCTGTTATTGGTTTGCTTTTAATGAAACAAGATTCTACCCCATAATCGGTTTAAATAACCAACCCATTGAATATCTCGTGGCTAAGTGAGACTGTTATACCATTGACCCAAATGAGAGAATCAGCAATTGACTAAATTTACTAAAACCGTGGCGGCGCTAAGTTATTTAATTATTTTTGTACTCACCATGACTGCCGCATTTAGCGTTGACTCGAACGGTCTCCCGACCAGCGCGAAGGCCGAAAGAGTACTAACAGCGACCAAGCCTTTACTACTCAAGGCACTACATGAGCATGGATTAGAGTATGGCGCCCCCGTGTTTATTCGTATCTTCAAACAATCAGCAGTACTTGAATTATGGTTACAATCATCTGACCAGCGTTTTATCCATTTTAAAGATTATGACATCTGTACCTTCTCTGGGGATCTTGGACCAAAACTAAAAGAAGGAGATAACCAAAGTCCAGAAGGTTTCTATTATGTTACCCCGTCGCGACTAAACCCTTGGAGCCGCTTTCATTTGTCGTTCAATTTGGGCTATCCCAATAACTATGACCGTTATCATGGCAGAACAGGTAGCGCATTAATGGTGCATGGTAATTGCGTATCAATCGGTTGCTATGCAATGACTGATAACAATATTAATGAAATATACACCTTGGTATATGCAGCGTTGGATGCTGGACAGCCATTCTTTAGGGTCCATGCCTTCCCTTTCAAATTAGAACAAAAGAATCTAGCAAAATATACTAATAACCAATGGCTTCCATTTTGGAATAACCTGAAACAAGGTTATGATTACTTTAATAAATACAAAACGCCACCTAATGTAAATGTTAAAAACGGCCGCTACATTTTTAACTAATTTCACAACATCATATTTGGAGACCAACATTGACGACAGTTAATTGGGGAATTATCGGCTGTGGTAATGTCACTGAAATTAAAAGTGGCCCTGCTTATCAAAAAGTCGACAATTTCGTCTTGAAAGCGGTCATGCGTAGAAATGGCGAACTGGCCAGAGATTATGCCCAGCGTCATCACGTTGAAAAAGCATATGATAATGCTGACGCGTTAATAGCCGATCCTTCGATTGATGCAATATACATTGCGACGCCGCCAGATAGCCATAAAGAATATGCGCTAAAAGTAGCGGCTGCCGGTAAGATTTGCTGTATCGAAAAACCACTATCGCCAAGCTATCAAGACAGCCAAGCAATAGTCGACGCTTTCGAGAAAATTAACGTGCCATTGTTTGTTGCTTATTATCGCCGTTCATTACCACGTTTTAATCAAGTAAAGTCACTATTAGACGATGGCCTGATTGGGGATGTTCGTCATGTCAGTTGGCACTTGTCTAAACCTGCTAGTCAAGCAGACTTAACTCAAGCACATAATTGGCGCACCGATAGTGATGTTGCACCCGGTGGCTACTTTGATGATTTAGCCAGCCATGGTTTAGATTTATTGGCCTACTTACTTGGCGAGTTTCAAACAGTCAAAGGTATCGCTTTGAATCAACAAGCCTTATATAGTGCCAACGACGCGATCACAGCATGCTGGAGCCATAAAAATGGCGTCACCGGCAGCGGATACTGGAATTTTGGCAGCAGCAATCGTCTCGATGAAGTGGTAGTAAAGGTGAGGTAAAATTTTCTGTGTTTGAAGAACGCCCTGTCATACTCTCGATCAACGGTGTTCAAGAACTATTTGATATTCCTAACCCACTGAACGTGCAACTTTATCACGTGCAAAATATCAGGGATCAGTTATTATCTGGAACTAAACATCCATCAACAGGCCGTACAGCAGCCCACACTAGTTGGGTGATGGATCAAATATTAAAATAATTTACGGTGTTAAATATAAATAGTCGATATCAAGCCGTAAATTGGTGTTTTATTTAAAGGGAAAAAAATGAACTACTACGATATTATACAAAATATTCGCGTTAATGATCTTAACCGTGAAACAGGCTCAATCAAATCGCAATCATACTCGAATGAAACCTCAATCAGAGGCCTTCAAGATCAGGTTGATTACTTATCAATGGTTTGTATTGCGATGGGCGAGATGTTTGAACAACTCGGTTTCGACAAAGAACAAATTGCTGCCAAAATCGAAGAAGTCGATCTACGCGATGGTATCAAGGACGATAAGTTTATACCGACTATTTTTTGTCCTGATTGTGAGCGCAAGCTTGCACCGCGCCGTACGTTTTGTATGTATTGCGGATGCCAAATGAAAAAGTAGCCTTATCTTGTCATCGTAATTTAAGGTCTTTTGCTATAAATATACTATGATTGAGTTGAGAAATTTCATTCATAGTATAGGAATACTGATGTGTATTAGGCATTGCAGTTGGCAAAATCTATTTGTTACGCTGACGTTGATTACTTCAATAACCCTCTGTAAAAGTCTTACTGCTCAAGAGTGTGAAACGCTTAAAGTCGCTGGTGCTAACCGTTGGCTCCCGGTTTCTTATCTCAACACAAAAACTCGACAACCACAGGGTTTAGCGATTGATCTCATTCAATACATCAGTAGAAAACTCGAAATCCCGCTTGTTATTGACCTAGAACGACCATGGAAAAGAGTCTTATCCGACCTTGCTAATGGCGATATAGATCTAGTCACGGCCATCTATAAGAATCACCCTCGCCAAGCCGTTTATCGGTTTAGCAAGCCGTATTTCACTAACCAAGCACACGTCTTTGTGCTCAAAGGACACGAGTTCCCGTTCGATCAGCTTGCGGATCTCGAAAAACATTCTGGCGGTGTACCAATCGGCTCAAGTTTTGGTGATGAATTTGACACATTTGCCAAGCAACATCATTTGAATTTAAGAAACCTCAAGACTGAGCAACAATTGCTTGGCATGCTTCAGCTCGGGCGTATTGATTACTATATTCAAGACTATCTCGATGCGACACTCTATCTCAAACAATTTGGTCTAAGCGATAGTGTTGTTGCTCTGGAGCATCCAGTCTCGACAAACGCTGTTCACTTTGCAATATCACGTAATTCAGCTTGCGTAAAATTACTGCCGAGAATTAATGACATCATTATCACAGCGAAAAGTAATGGTGCACTTGACGCGATTATTCAACGCCACTTACAATAATTTATCATAGCGTGATTGCACATCAATCGGCATCGATTTGAGCTGAAAGTCGACCATGTATTCAAAGCTTCGCAACAAACCATCAAAGTGCTTCCCTTCCACCTGAGTTAACAAAGCATGACAGGCTTCAAGTGTCGATAGGCTATCTTGGCGCGATGATTTTCTTATTCGATAGTTACTTTCAAAATTGGCATCAATACCAATGGCAGGGATTGTCGCTAATCGTGGATTTAAGCAAAATATCTTGTATGCTTTTTTCCAACTGCCATCTATCACTATTACCCGGTAATCACCTAACGTTGTATCAGTTGCAGCGGCCACTTGCGCCGAAAATTGAGTTGGACTCATCGCTTTATCGCTTGGGTAAAGTAACAGCAATTTTTGATTCGATGTAAACAGCTCATTAAAGAGCGGGTCATTATCAAAGTTCTCCCCCACCAGAATGCGACAGCGATTAAGCGACAACTCAACAATTTTAGCCGTGCCTTTAGCATGCTTTACTTCACTCGGATGTTGCAGGATAACTAGTGGTAATTGATTACTAATCGCTGTGATCGTATGGCAAAAGCAAGCCGCTTTAGCCCGTTGACATTGATGACACAATTGACGTTTACTCATATTCTTTTTTTTAACTTTCGGATACACTAAAGCCATTATATCGCGTCAGTTAATGAATCAACAATGCAAAGCTCACCATCAATCATTAAAATATTCAAAGTACAATGGCTGCTGCCCTTATTACTCACTTTGGTTACGTGCTTATTGGCTTGGTTTGAGCAAAGCTTACTGGCGACGTTTCAATTCGATCGTGGCTTAATAAGTCAAGGTGAATACTGGCGCCTATTAACTGGCAATTTTTTTCATACCAATGCCTGGCATCTGTTATTTAACCTAGCAGGGCTACTCATGCTCACGCATTTATTTGGGCGCGCAATCAAGCCATTATATTTCTTATCCTTCACGTTAGTTAACGCTACACTTGTCGGTATCTTATTATATGTTCTTAGTCCAGATATCGAACGTTACGTTGGGTTGTCGGGATATTTGCATGGTTTGTTTGTTGTAGGCTGCCTAATAGAAATTGCCAACGGACGCTTGAGTAGCTATTTTTTACTGATAGGTGTCGCGTTAAAGATAGGTTGGGAAAGCTTCTTTGGGGCTAATGAGCAGATGACGATACTCATTGATGCAACAGTAGCAACTGACGCCCATTTATTTGGTGCGTTAGCTGCATTGCCGTGGTTTGCTGTTCATTTTCTTATCGTAAAACGGCGGTTACACCCCGCCGAATCGATTAACGCTGAAGAATAATATCGTTGAGTTGCGCTATTTCATCACGTAGCTTACCCGCATCTTCAAATTCTAGGTTACGTGCATGTTGATACATTTTATGTTCCATTGCCGTAATTTGTTTCTCAAGTTCTTTATTAGACAACGATTTATATTTCGCAGTGGCTTCAGCTACTTGATCAAGTTCTTCATTGCCGCCAACATCAAGATAGTCAGTAATTTTCTTAACCAATCCTTTAGGGGTAATACCATTCTCTTTGTTGTAATCGTCTTGCAACGCTCGGCGTGTAATCGTGGTGTCGATCGCTTTTTGCATCGACTTAGTGATCTTATCACCGTATAGAATCGCTTTACCATTCAGATTACGCGCCGCACGACCGATAGTTTGGATCAATGAACGTTCAGACCGCAAGAAACCTTCTTTATCGGCATCGAGAATCGCAACCAAAGACACCTCTGGTAAATCTAACCCTTCGCGAAGTAAATTGATCCCAATCAGCACATCAAACTTACCTAGACGTAAGTCACGAATAATCTCTATTCGTTCTACCGTATCAATATCTGAATGCAAATAGCGCGCTTTAACACCGTGTTCAGCAAGGTATTCAGCTAAATCCTCCGCCATCCGCTTGGTTAGTGTCGTTGCTAATACTCGTTCGTTTTTCGCCACTCTAATTTGAATTTCACTGAACAAATCGTCGACTTGTGTACCGACCGGACGCACTTCAATCTCAGGATCGAGCAAACCAGTGGGTCTAACAACCTGCCGCGCGACATCATCGCCAGATTTATCCATCTCATAAACGCTTGGTGTCGCTGAGACATAAATAGTTTGCGGTGAAATGGCTTCAAACTCCTCAAACTTTAATGGACGATTATCAAGCGCTGATGGCAATCTAAAGCCATACTGCACCAAATTTTCTTTTCGTGAACGGTCACCTTTATACATCGCGCCTATTTGCGGCACAGTGACATGAGACTCATCAATAATAAGTAAGCCATCATCAGGTAAATAATCGATCAGCGTTGGTGGTGGCTCGCCGGGTGCGCGACCAGACAGGTAACGAGAGTAGTTTTCGACACCGGAGCAATAGCCAAGCTCCAACATCATTTCAATATCATAACTGACGCGTTCGCTAACACGCTGCTCTTCAATTAACTTGTTGAGGGATTGCAATTGCAGCTTGCGTTCACGCAATTCTTCTTTAATTTTGTCAACCGCGCCTAAGATGGTTTCCCGTGGAGTCACGTAATGTGTTTTAGGATAAACAGTAAAACGTGCAACTTGACGTTCTAATGTGCCTGTCAGCGGATCAAACAACGAGATACGTTCGACTTCATCGTCGAACATCTCGATTCGTACTGCCAGTTTGTCTGAGTCAGCAGGAAATATGTCTAGCACTTCACCACGGACTCTAAAAGTACCGCGCGCAAACTCCATGTCATTACGTTTGTATTGTAATTCCGCGAGTCGGCGTAAAATAGAGCGCTGCTCCATCACATCACCCTGACGGAAATGTAACAACATTTTCATGTAGGAGTCAGGATCGCCTAAGCCGTAAATAGCTGACACCGATGCGATAAGAATAACATCCTTACGCTCGATCAACGCTTTAGTCGCCGACAAACGCATTTGCTCGATATGGGCGTTGACAGCGGCATCTTTCTCAATAAAAGTATCGGTAGAAGGCACGTAAGCTTCAGGCTGATAATAATCATAATATGAAACAAAGTATTCAACCGCATTATTCGGGAAAAACTCTTTCATTTCCGAATAGAGCTGTGCAGCGAGCGTTTTATTTGGCGCCATAATCAATGTCGGGCGCCCAGAATCAGCAATAACATTAGCAATGGTGTAAGTCTTACCTGACCCCGTCACACCGAGTAATGTTTGGTGGGCTAAACCCGACTCTAAGCCATCGAGTAATTGTTTAATTGCTACAGGCTGATCGCCTGCAGGCTTGTATTCAGAATTAAGATCAAACTTCATTGTTATTTACTCACCGGCACTTGTTCAAGACCTTGTTGTTCTTGGCTGCACTGCATGCTTTTAAACTGATAACGAATTATCATAAACGCGATTATTCCTGTTAGACCACCAGCGATGGTGATCCCGATAATAAGTCCATGAATTCCGCCGAAATGCCCACCGATAAAGGCGGCAGGGATCGCTAAGAAAAACAACCGGATAATATTTAACACGATCGATGCCATCGGCTTGTGTAATGCATTTAGCGACGAGTTCGTCAATATCGTTACGCCAGCTAAGCCATGAACAATTGGCACCGTCATAAGGTACATCACGATAATACCTGCAACCATTGGATCATCAGCAAATAGGTTAGCGATATAGCCAGCCGTCACCAATAGGATTAAATACAGCCCCCCTTGCCACATCATCACAAACTTTATCGAAGACATATAACCTTGTTTAACCCGATCAATTTGACCGGCACCAAAGTTTTGGCTAATAAAAGGTGGTAATGACATCGACAGTGCTAGGACGACAATAACTATGAAGGACTCAATCCGTGTTCCCACTCCAAATGCTGCAACGGCTTCGCTGCCATAAGTAGCAACAATTGCAGTAATAATACTCGAAGAAATAGGTGTCATCATATTAGACGCAGCAGCAGGTAGTCCGATGGCCATCAACTTTTTAGTGGAATCGATGATCTGTGAAAGGTTATAAGACCACCCGAGCATGTCAAAGGAGAAAATTAGGCGGTAATAAACGATACTACAACCCACAGTACTTGCGATAATACTGGCGACTGCTGCTCCTTTAATCCCCATCGCTTCAATTGGCCCAAAGCCAAAGATAAAAATAGGATCAAGTACCGCATTAATTATCGCGCCGATCGCCATGACTTTAGCCGGTGTTTTAGTATCACCTGATGCACGCATCACCGAATTACCAACCATTGGCATAATGATAACCAAACAACCGAGCAACCATGGTGTCATGTATAGCCCGATGTAAACTAAGTTTTCACTATTTGCGCCCATTGCACCAAAGATATCTTCGATGAAACATAAGATAATCATCGCCAAGCAATAGATCAACACAGCTGATACACCTATTGAGACTGAGGCATGCTGCCGCGCAAGTTGATGATCCTTTTGACCAAGTGTACGAGCAACGACAGCCGACACACCAATACCGAGGCCGATAGCGAGACTAATTAAGGTAAATGTCACGGGGAAAGTAAAACTAAAGGCGGCTAATGACTCCGTACCTAACATGCTGACATAGAATGTATCGACAATATTAAACGACATCATTAATATCATCCCATACATCACTGGAATCGTTAATTCCTTGAGGGTGGAATTAACAGGCGCCGTTAACAGCTTATTGGATTTCATTAAATTCACATAGATAAAAAATTGAACGACAAATAATATCAGATTTCTGAGTTACTAGTGCTAACTATCTGTTAGAAATTGTTGCAAAAGGTGACATCAATAGCTCAACCACCTATTTTTATCTCGCAATAGGCCTCCGTATATTGGCTACTAATCGACCGTAAAACGGTTCATTAATTGGTGTATACAATATATTGATAAGTTACCTCTTAGCAGTCGTTCGATTTTCACACTCTCAATGGCTAATTGCTCGACTTATCCCAGTGAAAAATAGAATTAAAGTATAGGACGATGTCAAGAAATCATTTGCAGCACACACTGGTTAACCAGCTACCGAGCATTCGCTATTGACAGGGTGTAACGTACTGTTTTAATACAACTTAACATAAACGCCTATTTTTCATCGTTTTTTACTGTGATGCCTATTCTCATTGGCTTAATTAGCCATTAAATGATTTAATAAACACAGTTATCCACAGATTTAGTGGATAACCCATTCAAGCCCTTTCGCACTCTGCATTACACCCCTCCTGTAAATTATCAACAAATTGTCATAAAAAAATATATTTCAAATTTATTAGCCATTAATTTGATTCGTCAATTTAACTTTTGCGAACAAGACCAAGTCTTTACCCTTATTTTTGCGATAAGGAAGAACCAAAAAGGTGACTTTATGTTAGTCAGTAACAAAAGAAGTACTTCTCGCTTAGTTAACGAGCAAAATATGCACTTTTATGGCTCATATTGACTAAGTGTTATGCAATCAGTATTTTTTTGGTATTGAGCTGTTGACAGTTGTCATTGCAGTCTTTAATATGCGCTCCGTCTTCACCGACAATCATTCCCCAATAGTTCAGTTGGTAGAACGGCGGACTGTTAATCCGTATGTCCCTGGTTCGAGTCCAGGTTGGGGAGCCATTCAATACTTATAGTATTGAATGTTAATGATTTTTAGGTGAGTGTGATTCCCCAATAGTTCAGTTGGTAGAACGGCGGACTGTTAATCCGTATGTCCCTGGTTCGAGTCCAGGTTGGGGAGCCATCTTTAATTAATATTATTATTTATTGATAATTATATTTTCTATCATGAAGATGTTCACAGACAATTTGTAATTCCCCAATAGTTCAGTTGGTAGAACGGCGGACTGTTAATCCGTATGTCCCTGGTTCGAGTCCAGGTTGGGGAGCCATTTTTATCGAATAGAAATGTTTACAAAGACAACTTAGTGATTCCCCAATAGTTCAGTTGGTAGAACGGCGGACTGTTAATCCGTATGTCCCTGGTTCGAGTCCAGGTTGGGGAGCCATCGCTAAAGTCTATATCCCCCCCAATTAAAATCATCACAAAAAAACAAAACTCCACCATTTTAATTTGGGACAGGCACAATTATCTCATTGATATTTGCTATTCTCAAAATATCGACTATGGTTAGCCTCTTAAAATGACCTAACTTATAGTAGGTGATGTTATGACCCGTGCACGAAACCAACTCATCGATTTAACTGCTACCTCGTATTACCACGTGATAAATCGCTGTGTTCGCCGCAGCTTCCTATGTGGTGATGACCCTTACAGTCATAAAAATTATGACCATCGGCGACAGTGGCTCATCAATCGCATTAAATTTTTAGCGTCTGTTTTCTCAATCAATATCGGGGCTTATGCCATCATGAGCAATCATTATCACTTGCTGTTGCAGGTGGATAAGGTTACCGCCGACATTTGGTCAATGGATGAAGTCATTCTTCGTTGGTATCAGCTGTTTAACGGTCACGTATTGGTCGACAGTTATTTGGCGGGAGAGGAGATTTCAACCGCGCACTTAGCTAAAGTCGAAGAGCTTGCACAATGCTGGCGTGAGCGCTTGTATGACATTTCATGGTTTATGAAATGTCTAAATGAGCATATTTCTCGACAAGCGAATAAGGAAGATGATTGTACCGGGAAGTTCTGGGAAGGACGATTTAAATCCCAAGCGCTGCTGGATGAAACAGCCTTATTAAGTTGTATGGCTTACGTTGACTTAAACCCGATAAGAGCCGGCATAGCAAGCAATCTTGAAGAGAGTGATTTCACTTCAATCAAAGAGAGAATTAAACAATTTAAATCATACGAGCGACAGAGTAAGAAGCCTAATGCCGACTGTAAGACATTAGCGCAGCCCAAATCGTTATTGCCCTTTGCTGCAACAACTAACACTTCTTCATTGCCTTTTTCTTATGCGGACTATTTTGAGTTAATAGGCTGGAGTGGGCGTCATATAGATCCGACAAAGTGCGGACACATTACAAACGATGAACCTAAGATATTGAGTACCTTAGCAATTGATATTGACGATTGGCTAGTAACCGTAAAAGAGTTTAGACGTCAGTATGGCAGCTTTGCCGGAGGAGAGTCTCAATTGAGAGATTATGCCCATCGCCACGGCCGAAGTTGGTGTAAAGGTGTTGGATAGTTTGTAGGCTAAGTTACTTCTAATCTATTGTTGGCGCTAATAACGTTAGCACCATCATTCTGCTGCCTAATCCCCTCGACTTACCGTTATAAAAATAGCAATTTACCAATTCTCTTGCCTTCTACTAACGAATTAAATTTAAACTCAGAAGTTTCCGGAATTTTAGACAAGCTAAAATCAACAATATATTTTAGCCTGTCCCAATATTCTTATTTTTTTGGCTTAGGTATACGCCGCAGGCGATCAGGCTACAGGCAATTAATTGGCTGACGGTTAGTGATTCATTAAGAATCAACCAAGCGAGTAGCACGGTGAATACAGGAATAAGATTACTAAATGAACCAGCAACAG
>Ga0209292_1002788_pt1 | contig 19765 bp, 14 predicted proteins | sample GOMGulsemesocosm_2_FD_184634 | JGI IMG/M metagenome (GOLD analysis project Ga0209292, IMG submission 184634) | Methane-oxidizing microbial communities from mesocosms in the Gulf of Mexico - GOM9C Gulf of Mexico (SPAdes) (version 2) | ecosystem: Environmental > Aquatic > Marine > Cold seeps... | reverse complement strand
TAGTTCAGTTGGTTAGAATACCGGCCTGTCACGCCGGGGGTCGCGGGTTCGAGTCCCGTCCGCTCCGCCAACAAACAACGAAAGCCTGAATCGAAAGATTCAGGCTTTTTTTGTGCCTGAAATTCAGTGAATAAAGTACCATTCAGATTGTGCGGAACGCTCGTTCTTATGAATAGCATTCAGTTGGTTAGACTATTTATTTGAAAAAGGCGGTCTGTCACGCTGCCGAAAGTTTCGCGGGTTCGAATCCCGTCCGCTCCGCCAACAAATAAAAAATCCTGAATCTTACGATTCGGGATTTTTTATGCCTGAAACTTAAATATTATAAACCCTAAGTTTGGGTTGCTTTAATATAAGATTATTATTGATCTAAATCCTAAAAATGATGATTAATATAGAATATATAAGTTAAATTTAACGCTCTAATATGTGTTCTTAAGCGATCTAAGTCACATGATTCAATAATGCATTAAGATGATAGAAAAGTTATGTAGCTCGCCGCTTTAATGCTCACATCATGATAATCGATTATTAGTTAAAAATTATTTTCATCGTTTATAAATACCCACCCTTACTATATTGGATGGAAAATAGAACTGTGATACCTTAATTTGATAATATTAAATGTTGGAATTTTTTATGAATGGTTTATGTTTTCAAATCAGTAATTGGATATTGATTGTTGAAGAAAATAAACTGTACCGACAAGGAAGAGAAGTAACAGTTGAACCCCGTTTAGTTAATTTATTATCCTTTTTAGCACTGTCTCCGAGTGAAGTATTTGGACGCGAAGAATTGATTGAGCACATCTGGGATGGTGCTATTGTTAGTGACCAAGTGGTGACACAGTCTATTTTTGAGCTGCGAAAAATATTAAAAGATGGGCGTGTTGATTGCGAACGATTTATTGCTACAGTCCCTAAACGTGGATATAGGTTAGTCGCAGACACAATAAAACTAACCAGTGATGATGCCCGTATACTTATCTCTGAAGATAAGAATACAGGTGTCATTATTGATGACGAAAAAAATATAGATATAGATGCTGATCTAGATTGCGAACAAGTTATTACTGTATTTCCCGCAGGACCATTAACGCGTGCCGTTACCCATATTTCTAAGCATGCGGCAGCTGAAGACGCTAAATCTGATTCTAAGCTTACTTTCTTACAGCGCTATAAATTACAGCTATTTGACAGTTTCTTATTGTCAGTATTAATTTGTGTTATTGTTCTTTGTACCTATGTGCAAACTAAGCCCGAAATAACGAGAGCATTAGATACACAAGTTATTGAATTTAGTTATTTCGCTAGCCAGAAATCAGATACTATTAGTGAATATTTTGCTGATGGTATTAGCCAAAAATTGATGAATGACGTATTAACTCTCAGTGATTATCGTGTGCAGTTAAAGAAAACAGATTTTACAACCGGTATATTACCGGGGAAATTAGTTACAGTCAGAATTGATAAGCAACAAGGTCAGTCATATTTAGATATTAATTATCGTAACAATGCATCCAATAGGATTATATTTAGTAAGCAATATTTAATATCGGGAGATGACATGTATGAAAGTTTACATAAAGCATCATCTGATCTTATGGCGGCATTAAGAATCAATCCTACGCCAAAACAACTTGATTATGTCATGCAGGACTTGCCTAAAGATCAATATTTGTTAACCAAATTAATCATTGCCAATCATTATACTAACCAAGTAGACCCTAAATTGTTTATGCAGGGAATTGATCTATTTGAAGATATTTTAGCTGTTGATCCATCTAATGGATTAGTACTTGCTGAGCGTTACATTGCTTATAATGTCTTGTCCTCATTATTGTTATCTGATGAATTTGCAGATGAAATTCAACGCTCGAGTGCAGATTTATTAGAACATAATCGTTATGAAGGAAATAAGGTTCTGGCCGCCAGAGTATATGAAGCGTTGGCATTACAAGCCTTATTGCAAGGGCATGAGCTGAAAGCAAATAACTTGATTACATTAGCCGGAAAAAGTCGCCGATCTTCGATATATTATATTATCGTTGGCAAGTTAGCTGAATTAAGTGGCAATCTTGATAGTGCAGGTGATGCTTATACTCAGGCTTTTTACATTGATACTTCCATTGAAACTTATCAGTTAAGTTCCAATCTGGCATTCCATAGTAACCTTGAAACTATTGCTGTTTTTATGCATAAGGCAATAAACCTTAATTCTATCAAACTAATATAAGTTAACCTTTAGCCTCTGTTTGTCAGGGGCTTTTTTGTATCTACGATAAAGTGCTTGGCATGCTGCTATTAACTATTATTCGTTACCTTTATTTATACCTCACTATCCTCACTGCCATTGCTATTTTTCTGTTGTTGTCATTCTACATATCAATACTATTAATCTAAAGTTTTAGCTTTTCGACTGCCACCCACAAGTTGGTGCTTGGTTAATAAGCATCATATTTAATCTTTATAAATATACTTTTTTAAAAAATATAAATCCTCGTTATCCATGTTTCTATAAACCTTTGTTTTTAATGTTAAAAAAATAATTTCATTATAATGAATATATAAACCCCGCTTAATTTCCTAATGATTTTATTGTTCATTTTACCTTTATTTTTTTCGCTCTCATTCGGCGTAACCTGCAATTAGAAGTTCAGGTGGCCTGCTGAGACTCATTTTTTATCTCGGCAATATCACCACTTAATCACTGGTTTGCTTACTGAGCATATTGCTCTATTTGATAAAATTTGGGAGATGAGATGTCATCTAATACAAAAAAAATTGGCTTAATAGCCTGTACTGGTGTTGTTGCCGGCAACATGATGGGCAGTGGTATTGCATTGTTACCGTCTTCTTTAGCTGCTGTCGGTTCGGTATCTATATTTAGTTGGATAATCTGCTTGGTTGGTGCGCTAAGTTTAGCCTTTGTATTTGCGCGTTTATCGACAAAAGACCCACAAGAAGGTGGACCTATTGGTTACGCTGGTGATGTTGCGCCAGTACTTGGCTTTCAAACAGGGGTGCTTTATTACCACGCCAACTGGATTGGTAACTTAGCGATTGCTATTACAGGTGTTTCTTATCTTTCCGTATTCTTCCCTATTTTATCAAGTCCAATTCCAGCTGCTATCGCAACCATTGCATCTGTATGGATATTTACTTTCATCAACTTACTCGGCGGTACTTGGGTTAGCCGTTTATGCACATTAGGTCTTGTGCTTATTCTTATCCCTGTTATCGGTACTGCTACAGTTGGTTGGGCACATTTTGATACCACGGTTTACAGTCAAAATTGGAATGTTTCATCTGGTAGTGATTCAAGTGCAATTATTAGTGCCGTACTTATTTGTTTATGGTCATTTGTTGGTGTTGAATCTGCAGCCGTTTCTTCAGGTATGGTTAAAAATCCTAAACGCACAGTACCGTTAGCTACAATGCTTGGTACGACGCTAGCTGGTGTTATCTATATCTTATCTACGCAAGTTATTGCTGGAATGTTCCCTGCTGCCGAAGTCGCTGCTTCTGGCGCACCTTTTGCTCTTGCTACTACGTCTATTTTTGGTAGTTGGTCTGCCCCGTTTGTTGCTGCATTTACTGCGCTTGCTTGTTTCACATCGTTAGGTTCATGGATGATGTTGGTTGGTGAAGCCGGTAAACGTGCTGCTGCTGATGGTAACTTCCCTGCGATTTATGGTGAAACGGATAAATCTGGTGTTGCTAAGAAAGGTTTAGTACTCGCTTCAATTAAGATGACGTTCTTGATGGCATTCATCACTATGTTTAGTGGCTCATCAAATACTGGCGACTTATTCAATCAGCTCACTACAATTGCTGTGCTACTCACTATGCTGCCTTACTTCTACTCAAGCGTTAACTTAATCCGTCTAGAAAGCATGACCACACGTAATATCTTCGTGATGTTGTTCTCAGGCATTGCGTGTGTATTTTGTCTAATCGCTCTCGCTGGTGCAGAAAGTTCAGCATTAACAGGTACCTTCCTTGTTTCGCTTATCATTCTTGTTTTCTACGGCAAGAAGAAAGGTCTTTCTCAAACTCAACCTGCTGGGATATCCGAAGCTGCTTAATCTGAATAATCAATTTTAATAATTCCTTTTTAATTAATTTCTGGTGCTCTCTAATCTCTATCAAATGATAGCGAGCGCCCTTATTCGTCTTGGAGATTTTGAAATGAACATTATTGCTATCTTAAACCACATGGGCGTGTTCTTTAAAGAAGAGCCTATTCGCCAATTACATAAATCATTAGAAGCATGTGGATATGAAGTTGTTTATCCTGTTGATGATAATGACCTAGTTAAAATGATTGAAATTAATCCACGTATCTGTGGTGCTATTTTTGACTGGGATAAATATTCTTTAGAAATATGCGAAAAAATAAACAGTTTAAATGAAAAGCTTCCTGTGTTCGCATTTGCAAATGAGCAATCAGTACTTGATATTTCATTAACAGACCTTCGTTTAAATGTGTCTTTTTTTGAGTATGCGTTAGGCATGGGCGACGACATTGCATTGAAGATTAATCAAGCTATTGATCTTTATAAAGACGAAATTATGCCTCCATTTACTAAAGCATTATTTAAATATGTGGACGAAGGTAAATATACCTTCTGTACGCCTGGGCATATGGGGGGAACTGCATTCCAGAAGAGCCCTGCTGGTAGTGTGTTTTACGATTTTTATGGACCGAATGCATTTAAAGCTGACGTATCTATTTCTATGCCAGAACTAGGTTCATTATTGGATCATACTGGTCCACATAAAGAAGCTGAAGAGTATATTGCAAAAACATTTAACGCAGATCATTCATATATTGTAACCAACGGTACTTCTACTGCTAATAAAATTGTCGGTATGTTCTCTGCACCATCTGGCAGTACTGTATTAGTCGACCGTAACTGTCATAAGTCATTAACTCACCTTATGATGATGAGTGATGTTACACCTATTTACTTCCGCCCGACGCGTAATGCATACGGTATTTTAGGTGGTATCCCACAAAGTGAATTCACTCGTGAAGTTATTGAAGCTAAAGTCGCAGCAACACCGGGTGCTGAAATGCCAGGTTATGCCGTTATCACTAACTCTACTTATGATGGCCTGCTTTATAACACGCAATATATTAAAGAAACACTAGATACTAAATTTATCCACTTTGATAGTGCTTGGGTACCATATACTAACTTTAATTCTATTTATGAAGGTAAGTGTGGTATGAGTGGTGAAGCTATGCCTGGTAAAGTGTTTTATGAAACACAGTCTACGCATAAACTTTTAGCTGCATTCTCTCAAGCATCAATGATCCATATTAAAGGTGACGTTGATAAAGAAACCTTTAATGAAGCATTTATGATGCATACTTCAACGTCACCACAGTATGGTATCGTAGCATCAACAGAAGTCGCTGCAGCAATGATGCGTGGCAATACTGGTAAACGTTTAATTCAAGACTCTATTGATCGAGCTATCCGTTTCCGTAAAGAAATTAAACGCTTAGAAGCACAAAGTGAAGGTTGGTTCTTTGACGTTTGGCAACCTGAAGATATCGAAACAACAGAGTGTTGGAAGTTAGACCCAAAAGACGATTGGCATGGCTTTAAAGATATTGATGATAATCATATGTATCTTGACCCAATTAAAGTAACACTATTAACACCGGGGATGGGTAAACATAGTGAACTTAGTGAGTCTGGTATTCCAGCATCACTTGTTTCTAAATTTCTTGATGAGCGTGGTATTGTTGTTGAAAAGACAGGACCATATAACTTACTATTCTTGTTTTCAATTGGTATTGATAAAGCAAAAGCACTGGAATTACTACGTGGACTAACAGAGTTTAAACGTGGCTTTGATCTTAATCTGAAAGTTAAGAGTTTCTTACCATCATTATATGCTGAAGATCCAAGTTTTTATGAAGATATGGATATTCAAGATCTTGCTCAAGATATTCATAATATGATTAAGAAGTTTAAACTACCTGAACTGATGTTTAAAGCGTTTGATGTACTTCCTGAAATGAAGATCACACCGAACAAAGCATGGGAACAAGAACTTCGTGGTAACACTGAAGAAGTTAAGTTGGACGAAATAGTTAATCGTGTAAGTGCAAATATGATTTTACCATATCCTCCAGGTGTGCCACTAATCCTTCCTGGTGAAATGGTAACAGAGACATCACGTCCCGTACTTGAATTTTTAGAAATGCTATGTGAGATCGGTAGTCAGTTCCCTGGCTTTGAAACTGATATTCATGGCGTATATCTTCAAGCAGATGGTAGTTATACTGTGAAGGTTTTAAAGCAAGATTAGGTCGAATTTAACCATTTAATCTATAAATTAATCTTATTGACGATTCAACTAAAGAGGGCTTTATGCCCTCTTTTTATTTCTTGTTAAGGTATTATTTATGAAATCTATCCTGTCTATTCAGTCTCATGTCGTATTTGGCTGTGCAGGTAATAGTGCTGTGGCCTTTCCTATACGTCGAATGGGGGTTGAAGTGTGGCCCATTAACACTGTGCAGTTTTCTAACCACACGCAATATCAGCAGGGTTGGCAAGGGATGGTAATGCCGGTTGATCAAATTAAGAGTCTAGTTGATGGCTTAGTCAATATTGACAGCTTATCAAGTTGTGACGCTGTATTAAGTGGCTACCTCGGATCAGCCACACAAGGTAAGGAAGTGCTTTATGCTGTAGATAAAGCTAAACAGTATAACGTTGATGCCTTATATTTTTGTGACCCGGTAATGGGTCATCCTGAAAAGGGCTGTATTGTGGTACCTGAAGTCATGGATTTTTTCAAATATCACGCATTGCCAAAAGCAGACGTCATTGCGCCAAATCTACTTGAGTTAGAAACGCTGACGGATATGAGAATAGGGAACATAGAGCAGGTGAAGCAAGCATGCTCTATGTTGTTAGACCAAGGCGTAAAGATTGTATTGGTTAAGCATTTGAGTAAAGCAGGTATAACTGCAAGTCAGTTTGAAATGTTGTTAGCGACGGCTGATGGTTACTTCCACATTACGCGTCCTTTGTATGATTTTATTCGCCAACCAGTTGGTGTCGGTGATTTAATTAGTGGCGTGATGTTAGCTAATTTGTTATCGGGTCATAAGCCCGTTACAGCGTTTGAATTGACTAATTCGGTCGTTGACGCGGTATTGGAGGCCACATTTAAGCAAGGTAGTTATGAACTACAGCTTATTACAGCGCAAGACTTAATTGCCCAGCCTGATGTAAACGTTTACGCGACAAGGTTATAGTATGCAGATAGTTACGCGAGCAAATAAGGCAGCCAGTGGATGCCTTATTTCATTTTAATCAGTGGGTACTATTTATTTTGTGGGCGTAATGTCGGAAATAAGATCACGTCACGAATCGTGTGGCTGTTGGTGAATAGCATGACCAAACGGTCAATGCCAATACCTTGGCCTGCTGTTGGTGGTAAACCATGTTCAAGCGCAGTGACATAATCTTCATCATAGAACATCGCTTCATCATCACCAGCTTCTTTTTGTGCAACTTGTTCTTTAAAACGAGCATCTTGGTCTTCTGCATCATTTAGTTCTGAGAAACCATTGGCAATTTCACGACCGCCAATAAAGAACTCAAAGCGATCTGTAATGAGTGGGTCATTATCATTACGACGCGCTAGCGGTGAGACCTCGGCTGGATATTCAGTAATAAAGGTTGGCTGAATTAGTTTTTCTTCAACCGTTTCTTCAAAGATCTCGGTGATCACTCGGCCGATACCCCAGCTCGCATCAATTCGAATATTCAGACTTTTGGCTAATTCAGTTGCAGCGGCTAATGTGGCGAGTTGTTCTGCACGGATCTCTGGATTATATTTTAGTACAGAGTCTTTCATACCTATTTTTTCAAAAGGCTGACCAAAATCAAACGTTAGATCACCATAAGGTACTATCGGTGAGCCAAGAATATCGATTGCTAATGTACGTAACATTTCTTCTGTCAGCGCCATTAAATCATTATAATCGGCATACGCCATATAGAATTCAAGCATGGTGAATTCTGGATTGTGGCGTGTCGAGATCCCTTCATTACGGAAATTACGGTTAATTTCAAATACACGTTCAAAGCCGCCAACTACAAGTCGCTTTAGGTACAACTCCGGAGAGACACGTAAATACATATCCATATCTAAGGCATTGTGTCTTGTGATGAATGGACGAGCTGAAGCGCCGCCTGGGATTACTTGCATCATTGGTGTTTCCACTTCCATAAAGCCATGTTTGCTTAATAGATTACGGATCCCTGTTACCACTTGAGAGCGAATTGTAAATGTCTTACGTGCTTCTTCGTTGGCGATTAAATCGAGATAACGTTGGCGATAGCGTGTTTCTTGCTCCGCTAATCCATGGAATTTGTTAGGTAACGGTCGTAATGCTTTTGTGAGTAATTGAATACTTGATAAGCTGATGGTTAACTCACCTGTTTTCGTTTTGAATAATGTGCCTTCAGCGCCAACAATGTCACCAATATCCCATTTTTTGAATTTTTCGTTATAGTAATTTTCGGGAAGATTATCACGGTTTACATATAGTTGAATCTTTCCACCCATGTCTTGTAATGTTACAAAACTGGCTTTACCCATTATCCGACGTGTCATAATACGACCTGCTACTTTGACGTTGAGCTGTAATTCTTTTAGCTCATCAGCGCTTTTATCATCATACTTATTTAATAATTCTTTCGAGATGGCATCACGACGGAAATCATTAGGAAAAGCGTTGCCTTGGCTACGTAGCTCAGCTAATTTTTGACGACGTTGTTCAACTTCACTTTGAAAATCTATTTCTGGGTTTTGAATGGTTTCCGACATATAGAGCCTCTTATCTTAAGTTTATTAATTCATGTGTATATGATTTATTATTGAGTAAATGATTATGTTCAGTGTGAAAATTGCAGTACCACAATGCCTGAAATTAAAAGTGGTACACCGATTTGGCTACGACGTCCTATCGTTGCACCAAATAAATATTTATCGACTAACAGGGTGCCAATAATACCGCCAGCCCCCCAAGTTGCGTAGGCTATCGATAATTGAATTGATTGCACTGCTTGACCTAAACTAATAAATGCAGCAGCAACCAGTAAGATGGCAAATACCCCCGGGACCTTATTTTTAAAACCATCTGATACTTTTAAAAAATAATTAGCAGCAATATCTAATAGTATGGAAATACACAAAAATAAGATGTGTATGAGCTCTGCATTATTCATCATCATGTCCTTCATCAGCATTAATAAAGATAAGTCCAGCGACGATCAATCCAACACCAAAAATCTTAGCGGGGGTGATCATCTCATCAAATAGATAATTGCTTATCACTGTGATGAGTAAAATACCAACCCCTTCCCAAATTGCATACGCCACCCCTAATGGAATTCTTTGTATCGCTTTTGACAGTAAAAAATAGGACAAGCCTATTAGTATTACCATCACTGTAGTTCCTATTAATGGATTATTTTCAATTGAATACCGCATTGAAATAGTACCTGCGACTTCAGCAATAATAGCGAATAACAGCATCATGCTGTGGTACATAAAGAATTCCTATTAGTTGTTGATAATGTTTTAATTAAATTCTTGATTTAATTATTATGGAATCGAGTGTATCGTTAGTTTTAAAAAAGATGAAATCACTCAGTGCTGATTTTATCGTCACTGGAGGTTGTTGTGAGACTGATACAGATTGAAATGTTTTTATTGGCGGTTAAAACGGGGTCGATTTCTGATGCTGCGATTAAATTAGGTAAAAGCCGTTCGACAGTGAGTGCTGCATTACTTGCGCTAGAAGATGAGCTTGGGGTTAGTTTATTGCAGCGTAGCGGAAATAAAATTGAATTAAGTAATATAGGTGAAAATATTGTTGCTGATTGCGAACGAGTTCTACACCTAGCTAAGGGGATTTATGCTAAATGTGAACACCATCTTGCAGGGGCTGAATCTGCATTACGCATAGCTCGGGATGATGCATTGCCAGAAAAATTCTGGAATCAATTGATCAGTGATATGGAAAAGGATTTTCCTCATACCTCATTATCAATATACGCAGCGCCAACGCCAGAATTGATTGATTATGTTGAAACAAATAAAGTGGATATTGCCTATGGCATGATTACTGATACGCATGATTATCAGCGGCATGTGCGACGTGAGCTTGGCCAGCTGAGAATGATGGCTGTGGCAGCTGCGACCCACCCATTACATACGATTGGAAACCGATTAACGAGCAGTGACTTAGCTTTATATACTGAAATTGTCTTGGCTTATATGGATGGGTTGTTGAAGGTGGAAACCTCTATAAGTAACCGCTATATCGGTTTAACATTTTATGAATACTTACGTGATGCTGTGTGTAATGGTATCGGTTGGGCGAAAGTACCAGCACCGCTCATCACTGAGCAGCTTAGAAATGAAACGCTTAAAGTGCTTCGTTATAAAAAATCGATGAGTTGGGAAATTTATGGGGAAGTGACAGGGACTGATTTTTGTCGTGGTACGGTGACCGATTGGATCGCCGAGCAAATTGAGCAGTACTTGATTACTGAGTCACATTAATCACTAATTATCCCTACGTAACATGGCAATCTCAATATATTCGCTAATACTTAATTTAATGAAACTCTTACATTAAGGAATTAGCTGATGTTAGTAAAACACTTATGGGGTTTATACGTACAACCCAAGGACGAATGGATTGATATTGATACACACCATGAGTCTTTATTATCGGTAGTCGTGAGTCTGTTCTTTTTTGCGTTAATACCTGCAACATCAGCATGGTATACCGCGTCAGTAACAGGTTGGAAGCTTGGCTTTGGTGACACCACTTATTTATCTTCTTCCAGTGCAGGGATAATGGCTGTCGGTATGGTTATTGCCAGTATTGCTATTGTGGCAACGTTTTCGCTGTTTGTGCAGTGGATGGCGGGTAATTTTGGTTCATCACCCAGTTTTACTCAAGCGTTAGAATTAACAACATACACCGCAGCACCTATTTTTATTACTGGTATTGTAGCCTTGATCCCTATTGCTTGGGTCATCATGCTCGCACTATTAGTTGGGGTGGCATTTTCGGTACGGGCTCTGTATACCGGGGTGCCGATTATTATGCATATTACTGAAGAGCGTGGCTTTATTTATGCATCATCTTTATTAACGGTTGGGCTTGTATTGTTTGTGGCTTCAATGGGGATCACTGTTGTCATGTGGAGCTTTGGATTAGGTCCACAGTTTATTATTTAATAACGCTTCTATCAGTATTAATTATTAACAGCGATATAGCTTAAGTCTATTTCGCTGTTTTTGTTTGAGCGTTTAATAATCTTTTACTTAATATCATTATTTTCTTATACCCTCACTATTTCGGAATTATAGATATACGATCGACACCTATCAGAAAATCTTATCCTACCAAGTAGATAAACACTCAAAGATCAATTAATGTTATTGAACGGTGCTGAAAATTAACATGAATTATAGAAATAACAGGTTGTCGTGAGACTTTTGTGATAGTTCAAAATTAAACTGACGATAAGATTGAATGATCAAATAGCGCAAGGATGATGGTATATGGCTAGTAATGATAGTGAGCAAAGATCACATAGTAAAAAAATTATTATTTTCGTTATTATTGCAGTGTTCTCATTGTGGTACGGCTTTGATCTAAACCAATATGCTTCTCTGGAGCAAATCAAAGCGTTACAGCAAACCTCTGGTGGTTATATTCGTCAGCATCAAGCATTCGCCATGTTTGTTTTTTTTATTAGTTATGTGTTGATAACAGGGTTCTCATTGCCTGGCGCAGTATTACTGACGTTACTTGGCGGCGGGTTATTCGGTTTTGGTTATGGGTTGTTGCTGATTTCTTTTGCTAGTTCGATTGGTGCAACACTGGCTTTTTTAGTTAGCCGTTATCTATTACGCGATTACGTGCAAAAGAAGTTTGGGGCACGTTTAGATGCGATTAATAAAGGCATGAAAAAAGAAGGTAACTTTTATTTATTCTCGCTGCGTTTGATCCCTGTATTTCCATTTTTTTTAATCAATATTTTAATGGGATTAACGAAAATTAGTACCCGTAATTTTTACCTTGTTAGCCAAGTGGGGATGTTAGCTGGTACGGCTGTTTATGTATGGGCCGGTACGCAACTAAGTGAACTCAATAGTTTATCTGGTATCGCTTCACCGTCGTTATTAAGTGCATTGGTACTCTTAGCTATTTTTCCTTGGATTGCGAAACGTGGGTTAGCGATGTTTACTCAGCGAAAGCGCTATGCGCGTTGGGATAAACCAAAATCATACGATCGTAATATGATCATTATTGGTGCTGGAGCCGGTGGCTTGGTTAGCGCTTATATTGCTGCAGCGGTTAAATCAAAAGTAACCTTAGTTGAAAAGCACCGAATGGGTGGTGATTGTTTGAATACGGGATGTGTGCCTTCTAAAGCATTGATCCGTAGTGCACATGCTGTCGCTGAAATTGGTCGTGCAAATGAATTTGGTATTGATGCTGAGATTAAAAAAATCCATTTTGAAAATGTGATGGGACGTATTCAGAATGTGATTAAGACCATTGAACCGCATGATTCTATTGCACGTTATTCAGCGATGGGGGTCGAATGTTTAACGGCTGACGCTCATATTATTGATCCTTGGCGCGTACAGATTGGTGAACAGATATTAACAACAAAAAATATCGTTGTAGCAACCGGGGCTCGTCCTATTGTCCCGTCAATTCCAGGATTAGTAGATGTACCTTATTTAACGTCGGATACACTTTGGCAATTAACCGAACAACCAAGTCGTTTATTGGTATTAGGTGGTGGGCCTATCGGATGTGAAATAGCGCAAAGTTTTTCTCGTTTGGGTTCGAGCGTTACGCAAGTCGAAATGGCGGGACAATTACTGGGTCGCGAAGATACCGATGCTGTTGCCGTAGTACAAGCTGAGTTGCAAGCTGATGGTGTTACCACATTGTTAGGTAATAAAGTTGAACGCTTTGTGGGTGAAGATGGCCAATATCGAGCTGTGTTATCGAATGGCGATTCCATTGCGTTTGATCAGGTATTTTTAGCGCTAGGGCGTCAGGCTAATATTCACGGTTTTGGCTTAGAGGCGCTAGATTTAGTCATTACGGATCGCGGTCTCATCGAGATTAATGAATTCCAACAAACATCGATCCCAAATATATATGCGGTTGGTGATGTTTCTGGACCGTATCAGCTAACCCATGTCGCCGCGCATCAAGCTTGGTATGCTGCGGTAAATGCCTTATTTGGCTCGGTGAAGAAATTCGCCACTGACTACCGTGTTATTCCTGCGGTTACTTATACTTACCCTGAATTGGCTCGCGTTGGTATAAATGAAAATGAAGCCAAACAAGCAGGGTTACTTTATCAAGTGACAAAATATGAGATTGATGATCTCGACCGTGCGATTACTGATGGTGAAACTAAGGGTTTTGTTAAAGTTATTACCGCAGCAAATAGCGATAAAATTCTTGGTGTGACTATCGTTGCTACTCACGCTGGTGAATTGTTGGCGGAGTATACGCTAGCAATGAAATATAAATTGGGGCTGAATAAAGTACTAGGTACGATCCATCCGTATCCAACCTTGAGCGAAGCAAATAAATATGTTGCGGGTAATTGGAAACGTAATAACAGTCCTGAAAAGCTACTATCCTGGGTTGAGAAGTTTCATCGTTATATGCGTAAAAGCTAATATCTGTAATGGATCGTTGTTGAGGTGGCGAGTCTGAGTTGAGAAAATAGTATAGTTATAAAAAGATCGTATATAATCACTCGTACTTAATCGATTTTAGTGTACTACGGGTTGTTCGCTATGTTTTCAGGTCGATAGATTCAGGTAGATAATTATTCATGCTTTTACAAAAAAGTCGCTATCACGCGGTAGCGGCTGAAATTCAATTGCAAATTGAACAACGAATATGGTTACCTGGTGATCGGATTCCTTCGATTCGTAAGATGAGTAAAATTCAAAACATTAGTCCGATGACTGTTTTAAAAGCGTATGAGTTATTAGAGTCGGAAGGATGGATTTATGCCAAAGTTCGCTCTGGTTATTTTGTTGCCGCGCATCTTAATCGTCTCGCAATACCACAGCCACTAATCCCGCAGATGATCAATTGTTCGATAAAAATTAATGAGCATATCTTTGAAGTGCTGACCGCTTGTAAACGCCCTGATATCGTACCTTTGGGCTCAGCTTTTCCCGACCCTACTTTATTTCCACTGAAACAGTTAGGTCAAGCTCTTGCAAAAACCATTAAAACTATGCCAGCCCACAGTGCGGTGACAGAGCTTCCGCCTGGTAGTGTGCTATTACGCCGTGCAATAGCTAAACGTTATATTTGTGATGGTATTGATGTGTCTATTGATGACATCGTGATCACGTCTGGTGCAATGGAGTCATTAGGACTTAGTTTAATGGCTGTCACTAAGCCCGGAGATACTGTTGCTATTGAATCGCCAGCTTTTTATGGTGTATTGCAAACGGTAGAGCGACTTCAACTTAAGGCCGTTGAAATAGCGACTGACCCACAGCTGGGGATATCAGTAGACGCACTCACAACGGCGATAAATCTACATGATATTAAAGCGTGTTGGTTAATGAGTAAATATCAAAATCCGCTTGGTGCATCGATGCCTGAAGCAAATAAATTAGCGATTCGAAATCTATTAGCCGAAAAAAAGATCCCTTTACTTGAGGATGATGTTTACAGTGAGCTATATTTTTCAGAACGTAAACCGAAACCAATTAAAGCGTATGATGAGCAAGGATTAGTATTACATTGTTCATCATTTTCAAAATGTTTAGCTCCTGGTTTTAGAGTTGGCTGGGTAGTTGCTGGTCGCTATGCGAAACAAATCGAGCAACTACAATTGATGACAACACTTTCTGCTGCAGTGCCGAATCAGTTAGCGCTTGCTGAATTTGTTTTACATGGTCGTTATGATGCACATCTGCGTAGATTAAGGCGTAAGCTCGAATCTCGGCAGCAGCAAATGCAACATGCCATTGAGCAATACTTTCCTGCAGAAACTAAGATCACGCGACCTAGCGGCGGTTATTTTTTATGGGTTGTTTTACCTGATGATATAAATACCGGTGAGTTACTTAAAATCCTATTAGATAATCATAATATCAGTATTGCACCTGGAACCTTGTTTGCGGGTGATGGTAAATACAAAAACTGCATGAGGATTAATTGTTCCTATTTACTTACAGACCAAATACGTCAAGCGCTTATTATCTTAGCTAGGTGCATTACTTCATACCCAATGTAAATAAAAACTGTTCTAGTATCTATTTATAACTAAAGCATCTGTTATAGGGTAGTTTAGTACTGATCTGTACTATGCTTACGGGCCTTATTTGTGTTTCAATACCTCCGCTAGTTTATAAATAATTATATCCATTAAGAGATGAATTAACTGGCGCGATGTAAACTTACTTTTAAACCTGTCTGTAAGTCTTACTATTGTAATAAGTGTTTGATTAAATTAATAAGTGTGAGATAAGTCTGATGATTATAGCGACTTGTTTAGCTTCTTTGATATAATTGAAGACATAAAAATAAGGAGCATATAATGTCTGAAGAACGCATAAATATAAAAGATATAACCCCTAAAGTTAAACCTAAATATACCAACGTCGGTCCTGATAATCATATTTACGTAAGGAACATGAGTGGCGTATTTCAGCGATTGCGAAAATACGTGGGTTGGTTTTTTATGGTGCTGTTTTTAGCATTACCTTTGTTCCAGTGGGATGGACATCAGGCGATCCTATTAAACATCGTTGAGCAACGTATTCATATTTTTGCTTTAACGATTTTCCCTCAAGATTTAATGTTATTAGCTTTGCTCCTTATTGTTGGCGCATTCGCATTATTTTTTGTCACCGCTTACCTTGGCCGAGTTTGGTGTGGTTTTATGTGCCCACAAACTATTTGGACCTTTATTTTCATTTGGTTTGAAGAGAAAATTGAAGGTTCAGCAAATAAACGTTTGAGGTTAAATCAAGGCCCAATAACCGCTGATAAAGTAAAGAAGAAAGTGCTTAAGCACACTGCATGGTTAAGTTTTTCGGTGTTTACAGGGCTTGCATTTATGGCTTATTTTGTGCCAATTTTGGACCTGTATACTGAGTTTTTTACCCTTCAGGCTAGTAGCTCGGTGTACTTCTGGGTATTATTTTTTGCATTTTGTACTTATGGTAATGCTGGCTGGATGCGCAGTATTATGTGTACGCATATGTGCCCATACGCACGTTTCCAATCTGCTATGTTTGATACCGATACATTAATTGTCGGTTATGATTTTAATCGTGGAGAATCACGAGGTCCACGTTCACGTAAGGTCGATCATAAAGCGAAAGGCTTAGGTGATTGTATTGACTGTAATTTATGTGTTCAAGTTTGTCCTGCTGGTATTGATATTCGTGATGGGCTACAGTATGAATGCATTAACTGCGGTGCTTGCATTGATGCCTGTGATCAAACTATGGAACGCATGAACTATCCGAAAGGCTTGATCCGTTATACTTCTGAGAATGACCTAAATAATAAGCCTCATCAGAAAAGTAGATTTAAGTTGGTGGGTTACGGTATTGTAATGACATTAATGACGGTCATGTTTGCGGTGAGTGTAATGAGTATTTCGCCAGTACAAATGGATATTATTCGTGATCGAAATGCGTTATATCGTGAAAATTCCGATGGTAATATTGAAAATACTTATACACTTAAGATTATCAATAAAACATCATTTTCCCAAAAATACAGTTTATCTGTTACCGACGTGCCTGATCATGAGTGGTTTGGGCCCCGTGAAATTGAAGTATTGCCGGGTGAATTGTTCGTTCAGCCAGTGAGTTTAGCCATTGACCCTTATGATTTAAAACAACCAGTAATAAAGATAAACTTTGTTATAACAGAGCTTGGTAATGATCATTATGTCTTTACCCAGCAAAGTCGCTTTATCAGTCAGTTATAACGGCATTACATGCTTATAAATAGGTATGTTTAATGTAAGTTAAAGTAAATAGCAAGCCCAGTAATACTGGGCTTGCTATTATTGTATCCAATCTAAGATCTGTTGTACGTCTATGACGGTTATTTGGATATAGATATTAGTATTTTAGGACATAAAAAATGACAGAACTGCCTGTTGATTACAGTTTGCTTTCCCCTGACTTTATGTTGGATGCGATAGAGTCTATCGGTATCCGTGTTGATTCGGGGTTATTGGAATTAAATAGCTATGAAAATCGGGTGTTTCAATTTCTAGATGAAGATCGTAAACGCTTTGTGGTTAAGTTTTATCGTCCTGTTCGTTGGAGTGATGAACAGATCCAAGAAGAACACGATTTTTCTCTACAGTTACAGGTAGCTGATATCGATGTTGTTGCACCGTTACAATTTGATGGTTGTAGCCTATTCATTTATCAGGGATACCGCTTTGCTATTTTTCCAAGTGCGGGTGGGCGTCCTATTGAAGTGGATAACCTCGATGCATTGGAATCGGTAGGACGCAACTTGGGCCGTGTTCATCAATTAGCAAGTAAGCAACCATTTTTGTATCGACCAACATTATCGATAGCCGAGTTTGTGCACACCCCAAAGTTGATATTACAGCAGAATAACTTTGTACCTAAGCATTTAGAAACATCATTTTTTGATGTGTATGATGCGTTGGAGAAAGAAATTACGCTGCAATATAAGCCGGACGATAAGCAGCTAATTCGTTTACATGGTGATTTACATGCGGGTAATATTTTGTGGCGTGATAAGGTTACATTATTGGATTTTGACGATTGTCGTCAAGGACCCGCGGTACAAGATATATGGATGATGCTGCATGGAGAACGTCATGAACAATTATTACAATTAGAAGTGATGTTAGAAGGCTATGAAGAATTCTGTTCTTTTGATCCAAAACAGCTGAAGCTAATTGAACCACTACGTGCGATGCGTATGATGAACTACATGGGATGGATTGCTAAACGTTGGGATGATCCTGCTTTTAGTCGCCATTTTGCTTGGTTTACCGATGATGATTATTGGCAGCAACAGGTAAGGTTTTTACATGAACAGATTGATAATATGCAAAAACCGCCGTTATCTCTCATACCTAATTACTAATTTTTTGTACAGTTAATAATGTCTAATTTAAATTTTCAGGAAGGAAAATAATGAAAAAATTATTTATATTGATCACTGCAATGTTATTTTTACCCTTTGCGAATGCTGCACAGTTCAAAGAAGGTGTACATTATGATGTTATCGCTGAGCAGGCTACACCAAAACCGCAAGTTGCTGAATACTTTTCGTATTATTGCCCACACTGTAATAAGTTCGAACCTATTATGACTGATGTGACAAAACGTCTTGCTGGTAGCGATATTAAAGTAGAAAAAAATCACGTTGCTTTTATTGGCCGTGAAATGGGTATTGAAATGCAGAAAGCATTTGCGACTGCAGAGTTGTTGAATGTTGAACATCAAATGTCATCTGCTATCTTTACTGCGATTCATGAGCAAAAGCGTCGTTTCTCTGGTCGTGATGATATCCGTACTGTATTTACTGATGCTGGTATCGATGGTAAGAAATTTGATGCTGCAGTGAATAGCTTTGCTGTGAATGGCAAAGTTGCACGCATGGATAAAAATACGGCTAAGAAAAATATCCGTGGTGTACCAGCATTAATCGTTAATGGTAAATACCAAATTAATATGGGGAGTATTCAAGCGCGTGGTGAAGAGTTCAACGTTAAGCTAACTGAACTTATTAAATACCTAGCAGCAAAAACGGATTAATTTTGGTTCGGTTTTAGGTATTAAAAAAGGACGCGATTGCGTCCTTTTATTTATTAGAATTAATATTTAAGCTTACTGTTCCCAAACAATCTTATCTTGGTGATTCTCTTCGTAGAAAGGTTTAAAACGGCTTTCTAGTTCATGACGCTTAAATTTAAGTGTTGGTGTTAGCAAACCATTATCCACTGTCCATTCATCTTTTAAAACAATAATATGACCAATGCGTGCATGTGATTCTAATGATTTATTAATATGTTGGCGTGTTTCTTCAAGATTCGTTGTCATCGCTTCTTGACCTAGTTCACGCGCTTCTGGTGATAACACCACTAATGCTACAGGTTGTGTTAAGGCTGTACCGGTAATACAGATCTGCTCAATATTTGGGTTTTCACCAAACTTACATTCAATTGGCACTGGTGTTACGTACTTACCTTTTGAAGTCTTGAAGATGTCTTTTACGCGACCGGTAATTTTTACATAACCATTGCTATCGATTTCACCTTTATCACCAGTTTTGAAGTAACCTTCTTCATCGAATGATTCTTTGGTCTGTGCTTCATCTTTGTAATAACCACTCATTAGGCCATCACCTTTCACTAAAATTTCGCCAATCTCAGAGATTTTTAGATCAACCCCCGGACCTGGTTTACCAATGGTGCCTATTTTTTGTGGGTTAAACGGGTGGTTAAATGTGCCGTAAGCGAGGTTTTCTGTCATGCCCCATGCTTCGGTAATATTTAAGCCAAGGCGTTCGTACCATTTTAATAATGATGGTGATACTGCAGCTGAACCACAGCCAAGCATACGAGCATGCTGTAAACCTAGACCACGTTTAATTTTAGCTCTTACTAAACCATTAACAAATGGGA